>Ga0123335_1000475_pt1 | contig 68360 bp, 57 predicted proteins | sample BiotimSIPDNA_2_FD_89707 | JGI IMG/M metagenome (GOLD analysis project Ga0123335, IMG submission 89707) | Anaerobic biogas reactor microbial communites from Washington, USA - Biogas_R2 time_0 SIP DNA | ecosystem: Engineered > Bioreactor > Anaerobic > Unclassified | place: Washington, USA... | reverse complement strand
GTTATACCACATTAAGTTACAGAAATTATGATACAATTAGAGATGATACAGAAAACAAAACAAATAGCGGAAAATGATGCAAATGTATCTTCTGTTTTTATGTATGGTTCATTTACAAAAGATGAAGGGGACCAATATTCCGACATTGAGTTTTATATTTTCCTAAAGAATAAAGAAAATTTTTCATCAGAAAGTTGGATAAGTAATATTCATCCAATATCACTGTATTTCATAAATGAATATGGTAGTGAAGTAACCATTTTTGAAAATATGATTAGAGGAGAATTTCATTTTTTAGCAACAGATAAAATTGATATAATTAAATCTTGGGATGGTTTAGCATCATTCAGCGAATTTGATAAAATGATTTTAGTTGACAAAGAAGGACATTTATCCAAAACCTTAAAAGAAATCAAATACAAAAATCCAGAAAGAATTACCTCTGAAAATATTTCTTGGCTGAGTAAATCACTAATCAATGTTTTATTAACAACAAGTAACTTAATAAAAAGGCAAGAGTTTGCACACGCTTATCAAAGTTTAAATAGTGTTCAAAAATATTTACTTTGGTTAATTCGTATTCATACTTCAAAGACCAATCATTGGGAAACTCCGACAAAGAATTTAGAAAAAGATATTAATGATAATTGGTATGCTGAATATAAAAGAACAACTTCAAAATTAAATGCAATTGATATCAAATCAGCATTTCAATACTCAATTGAAATATCAGAAAAACTTTTTAGTGAACTGAAAGTTGAATCCAAAATAAAAGAATTACTATCTATTATTAAAGAATCAAATTCTAAATAGAAAGTTTATCTAATGGTAAATGTGGTATAACAAGCAACTCAAGCCGACCGCTTTTTTCGCATTCGGCATTTGTAGTTTCTCTTGTTAGTCGTTCCGTTTTTAGTTTCTTATTCAAGTTTCTACTGCTATGGAAATATTTTTATAATTATTTAATTAGTCGTTCTAACTTAGCCGTCTGCTCTGGGCGGCGGCTTAGTTGCCACGCCGTTAGGCAACCAAGTAAGGAGTGTAAAAATGTCTTTTTTTAAAAAACTTTTTGGTTCATCAAAACCTAGAACTCTTTATGATGAAGCGAAAGAGACAGCGGGAAAAGCAGTAATTTACGGTTATCGAAGGATTGCTAAAGAAAGGGGTTGTGCGCCTACTCAAAAAACTTCTGATGATAAGATAATTGAAATTTATTCAAAAATTGTAAGTGCTTATCATAAAGCTGCACAAATGAAAAATGAACATATTCCTGCCGTTTATCTTAATTTTATTGCTCTTAAATTTTATCAAGTTTATGAACTTGCTGGGGATGCTTTTTTAGATGAACATTTAGAATATGAAATTAATCTCTACAAAACATCTGGTCTGAGAGAGGACTATAAACAAGAATTAAAATTATTTTAGGAGGAAAAATGTCTTGGTTTGACAGTGAAGATACAAAAATTAGGAAAAGTCATATTATGAATTTGATGACTTTAGCGATGTCTGATGGGCACATAGATAAAAGAGAACAAGAATTGTTGTTTGATATCGCTTCTCGTTGGGGACTTTCACCAAATGAATTTCAAGAAATTCTAAAAAATCCTCACAAAGTTAAATTTACGCCACCAACAAATATTCAAGACAGAGCATATCAAATACTTGACTTAGTTTTTATGATGATGATTGATGGAAAAATTCGAGAAAGCGAAATGGATTTATGTAAAACACTTGCTCCAAGTTTGGGGTATCCGCCTTCGATTGTTGATAAATTAGTCAAGATTATTGTGGAAAGCATAAGCAAAAATGTTGAGAGAGATATTATCGCTCAAAAAATTGCAGCTATGAATTAAAAAAATTATTGAAACATAAAGGAAGGGCTTTTATTATGTTTGGTTTTAACAAAAGCAAAGAAATAAAAAAATATTGTGAACGCTGCGGTGGTTCAGTCATTTTACCATACTACTCTGTAATATTTTCTATAATATATTCAATTGATGGAACAAACTCTCAGATCTCTAAAGTAGATAGAAATAACCAAATTGTAATTCTATCAAACGGTCAACGCTTAGAATATACCTTTGAAGTTGAACCAAATCTTTTTGCTTATGCAGAAAATGCTACAGAACATCTCCTTTGCTCCGAAGGTTGTGAAGATAAATTTTTGCAAGAATATTCATCTGTTTTCGTTCGTGGTCAACATCCGATTTATAATTTCAAGCAAATGAATGTATTTAATCCTATTGCGATTCCTTCTAACCGAATTGGTGGAGAGAATCGTAAATGTGAGTATTGCAATCAACAATATAAGAGCAATGGTAGAAACTGGACTAAAATCCCAGTTATAAGCACTACAAAGATAAATGGTACTTTTAATCAACGCCCAAATATTAATATGATGAAATATAAACTTGTCTTAAGTGGTCTTTCCCAAAAACAACAAAGTGGTGATTGGTTTGGTTACGAAACTTCTAATGAAAATGCAAAAAAAGTTAATTATTGTTCTTACGATTGCGCTTATGAAGTTGTGAAGAATGAAAATGTATTTATCCTTGTGAATAGCATTATGGATAAAGAAAGACTTGGCGCAATTGTTAAAGAGACAGAAATTTTTAACAAAATGCTTGGAAATCCCATTCATAGACCTTCATTCTTCCAACCCATACCATCATAAAAATTTGGAGACAAAATGGAACAAAGATATTCAGAAACCCTCAGTGGAATTAAAGTAAATAAATTATTTGCTTGGCGTGATAGGTATTCTAAGCAAGAATATCCATACAAAGTGGCATTTAATTTACTTTATGAAATGTTAGTAGTTGAAAAAATGTGGGATGAAATACAAAGTCCTTATAAAAAATCTTTTTTAAATATTGGAAAGAAGAGTTTTAATAATTTTCAAGACGCTCATAAATTTGTAATGGACCGAAGTAACATAATAGCAAGAAGTGACATTCACCCAATTGTTGAGAATAAATACAAATCTTTAGATTCAATTGCTGGCTTCAATTGGGCATCGACTCGCAATCGTGTATTGAAAGCTCAAACCGGAGATAATAAAGAAGTACAAGAAATTGAATTAGCATATTATTTTTATACTTGTGGTATTGAACTTATTTATGCTTGGTCTGCTTTAGGTTATCTTGGCACTGATCAAGAATCTGCTTTTATGCAGCTTACCGGAATGGTAATGGGTGGTGTAGATTATGGCTCGTATCAATCATTACTTAACTTTTTTGGTCAAACAGCAAGTATGTTTTATAAACCATTGCCAAATTTGTTTTAAAAATGTTACCTAACCAGCCAATCAACCCGACCGCCTTTTCGCATTCGGGTTTCTAATTTTTTTGGCTTGGTTTTTCCGTTACGAATTTTTTGTTCAAGGTAGTTCTATTAATTAACATTGTTGCAAACTGCACTTGCAAAGAAAAATAAGTACAGTTTGCTAAATTATTGGCATTGTCTTTCTTGTTTGCCCGTTTGTTCTGGGCGGACAAGTTAGCGGCAACGCCGTTATACCGTTCGAAAAAATATCTTGACAAAATACCCCATATGGTGTATCTTGAGATAAAGAAAAAGGTGAAATATTATGAAAATTCAAACAAGTGTTAGAGTTGAAGATAATTTATATAATGAAGCAAAAGCTGTTTTTTCAAAATTCGGTCTGAGTTTTGGAGATGCTGTAAATATTTTTCTAGCAAAAGTTGCAATGGAAAAGGGAATTCCATTTGATTTGAGCTTGCCTTCAGAAGAACTGGAAAAAAGAATTGAGAATATAAATTCAAACAAAAACACAAAAATATATAATACCGCAAATGAATTATTTAAAGATTTGGGAATATAGTATTGTTAGAAATAAGAATTGAAAAATCTTTTAAAAAAGATATTCAAAGAGACAAACTAAGCGGTAAATATTCAGAGAAAGACTTTGAATTATTAAAATCAATAATTACTTCTTTACAACATAAAAAGAAAATCCAACCTCAATATAAAAGACATCCACTTAAAGGAGATATGAAAAGTTTTGAATCAATTCATTTCAAAAATGATTGGTTACTAATTTTTAGTGTTGATGAAAAATATTTAAATCTTGTAATGTTAGGTAAACATTCCCAAGTATATAAAAAGTTTAAGTAGAAACGGTATAAAAAATCAATCCGAATGCCGTTTCGCACTCGGCAGTTTTTAAATTATTGGCTTTGTCGTTTTAATCTGTATTGCTATTCTGGGCAGGGGGTTAAAAACCAAGGCGTAATATTGCTAAAAATTGTATTGATGTTAAAATTAATTGTACGTATCTTTAAAGCAAATAAATACGTAAAATGAGGTTGGCAATGAATACAAAGTTAACGCTAAAATTAAATAAACGGTCAATTGAGCGAGCAAAAAAATACGCGAAGAAAAACAAACAAAGTCTTTCAGGCATTGTGGAAAATTATTTTAATCTAATAGCAAACAGCGAATCTTTGGATGAAATTGAAATTACCCCGAATGTTCTGGAATTATCCGGAATTATAAATTTGCCGGAAACTGCAGATTTAAAAGAAACATACGGGAAACATCTCGAGGAGAAATACTCGTGATTCAAAAGGTGTTTGTCGATTCGGATATAATACTAGATTTGCTTGCAAAACGAGAACCGAATTATATTTTTGCAGCAAAATTATTTACATTGATAGACCAGCAAAAAATTACGGGTTTTACATCGCCGATAGTATTTGCCAATTTGCATTACCTTCTTAAAAAAAACACTTCCAATTTATCGGCGCTTAAAAGTTTGCGCAAATTAAAATCTTTAATAAATATTCTACCGGTTGACGAAAGGGTTATTGAACAGGCATTAAATTCAGATTTTACGGATTTTGAAGATGCAATTCAATACTTCACCGCAGCAAATAATGGAATTAACATATTATTAACCAGAAATAAATCAGATTTTAAGAAAAGCAAAATCCCGATTGCTACAGCAGAAGAATTTTTAAAAAGCTTCCCGTTACAACAAAAATTATGAGATTAGTGCAGTATTAATTATTGTAAACCAAATCCTTGCCTTTACATTATGCCAAATTATTTATAACTTCTTTCTGCTTTTAACTTGTTAAGGATTAACTTACTGAATAATCCGATGCTCACATAATTAAGCCAATTTTCAAACATCTTAGCAAGGCATTTATGATTAAGACCGAATTTTTTGATTCAGCGGTAAAACTTGGATTTTATGGCAGCGAATCAGGAAGTCTTTTCGGGAAAAAAGATTATGTGCGGAAGTATTGGGAAGATTTTTCGATAAAGGATTTATTAAAACCAGTAATAATTGAAATACTTACGCGCAAGGAAAAGATTAGAATTACCGATTTCGGCTGCGGAAGCGGCGAAGCATACGAGCTTATTACACATATTTCCAGTATTGAAAGACCATCAATAAAAGATTTTCTTTTATCCGCCGATGAAATTGAATTTTATTTGGGGCTGGATATTTCTAAGGAAATGATTAAACAGGGCACGGAAATATATAAGCAAAAGAAAAATATAAGATTTACAGAGGCAGATCTTTCAAAAGAATATCCTTTTTTAGAAGAAAAACCATTTGATATTTACATGTCAACTTATTCATCTCCATCGCACTTAACCAGCGATGAGCTTAAAAATTTGATTGAAAAAGTTCTTCGCCATTCTTCGGGTAAAACTTATCTTGTTTTAGATTTATTTGGAAAATACTCACCCGAATGGCCATGTTACTGGGCGGATTCAAAAGAAGAATTGCTGCCCTATAATATGTTGTGGCTGCAACTGCCGGCAAAACTGGAAAATGATAATGTTGAATCGTATTTTGTAAAATATTGGGATGGAAAATCAATAACCTGTTTAATTAATCAAACAGCAGAAAAACAAGGCAAAAATGTGAAAATAAAAATTAAAGATCGTTCACTTTTTACCGGAAGACATATTGATACTGGATTTTTTAATCATCATCCGCTGCCGTTACGTTACCAGGTTAACAGACTTTTCGACAGAGAATATGAGGGAAAGATAAACGAATTATTTACTGATTTTACTTTTCTGGAAAATTACACGACAGAATTTCCTGAAGTTTGGGAAAGATTAAATTCTTATCAAACCAGTTGGAATATTGCTGTAAGTCTTTGCGGAGCCCTAATTGATAATAATAACGCGATGATAAAGGAATTAATTGAAACAACTGAAGAAGTTCTTGCAGAAGAATTAAAAATGCTTACTTGGCTATTCAGAAACCAGCAGCGGTTTCCGGTTGATAATTTTTGGGCAAGTATTATGGGTCCTCAATTAGCTTGTGTTTTAAGAAATCTTGAACTTAACTTGCCGGATGGTTTGGGCTGCGGACATGGTTTGTTTTGCATTGTTGAAATTGAATGATAATTACTTCTTAACTTGTAAGAAAATAAGTTTATATAGTTCAATCCGACCGAAACGGACAACAAACAAGTAATTTAAATGTATCTTTCTATCGGATTGAACGACAAAAGCTCCTTAAACTTATAATTTTACGGCAGTTAAAATTAAAAACAATAAAGGAGCTAAAATGTATCGAAAATTATTATTATTCTTTTTAATTATTTTTTCGGCAGTGCTGTGTGCAAATCCGGGCAGCGAAATTACGGGAAAAGTAATTGACGGAGAAATTAAGCAGCCTCTGACGGGTGTAAACATTTACATTAAAGATACGCAAACTGGAACCACAACTGATGAAAACGGAAATTTTTATATTGCTGAGATGGAGTCGGGTACATACCAAATAGTTTTCAGTTATGTAGGATATCAAAAAGTTACAAAAACGGATATTATTGTCCGTCCCGGAAGACCAACTCAATTAAATGTTGAAATGTTTCCTTCGGCTATGGAAATTGACAATGTTGTAGTTAAAGCGGGATATTTTTCGGAAACTGAAAACAAACCGCTAAGCACCGTAAGTTTTTCGGCGGAAGAAGTGCGGCGGGCACCGGGTTCGGCAGGAGATGTAAGCAGGATATTATCCACTTTACCTTCGTTGGCAAAAGGAAACGACCAGCAGAACAGTCTTATTGTGCGCGGAGGCAGCCCGGTAGAAAATCTTTATCTTGTTGACGGAATCGAAGTTCCCAACATTAACCATTATCCTTCGCAAGGTTCTTCGGAAGGACCGATTGGCATAATTAACATCGATTTTATTGAAGATGTATCTTTCAGCTCGGGCGGATTTTCTGTGGAAAACGGCGACAGACTTTCTTCCGTGATGGGTATTAAATTCCGCGAAGGCGATATGCACAATTTTTATCCTCAGCTGAACGTAAGTATGGCGGGCGCGGGATTGTCGCTGGAAGGACCGATTGCCGAAGACAAAGTATCGTATCTGCTTTCTGCAAATAAAAGCTATTTGGATTTGATTGCAAATGCAATTCAGCTCGAAGGAGCCGTTCCGAATTACGGAGATGTGCAGGGGAAAATAACCTGGAAACTTGGCGACAATGATAAAATTACATTTCTGGAAATCTTTGCAAAAGACTATATAAAATTTACGTACGATAAATCGCTTGAAGATGAAGAAAATATTTTCGGAAAAACACAAATATGGTCGAACGTTGCAGGGTTAAGTTATCAGCACATCTGGGATAAAAAAGGTTATTCAGTATTTTCAGTTTCGCACAGCGTACAAAATTTTGACGAAGATTTTAACCTTACCCGTACAAAAGGAAAGCTGATGCTGAATAAATCGGACGAGCAGAATATTTCAATAAATAATATGAACTTTTTTAAAATAAGCGATGCCGTAAAACTGAACTTTGGCGGCGGACTAAAAATCGGGTTAAATAAGTTTGATATTGAATACGGTTCGGAATTAAATTTTTACGGGGAAAATGAAGACGAAGCTTTTGTAAACAAAAAGCTGAATACAATAAAAGCCGGAATTTTTGCCGAAGTTGACTGGATGCCTGTAAACAAACTGGTATTTAAAACGGGTTTGCGCGCCGATTATTTTGATTACAACAACAAAGTGTTGTATTCGCCCAGAATATCTGCAATCTATACAATCAATCCCGAAAACACTATTTCTGCATCTGCCGGAATTTACTATCAGAATATGCCGAACAATGTGCTTGTTCAATCGGATTTATTCAAAAATATTAAAACTCCCGAAGCATATCATTTTGTTCTCGGTTACTCAACAATGATTTCAACTGATACAAAACTTACAGTTGAATTGTATGATAAGGAATACCGAAAATTCCCAATCGATCCCGAAAAGCCGCAATTCTTCCTTTTTGATGAAGCCGTATCGGATAACGTATTCAGATATCATAAAAATCTTGTTGATGCAGGAAAAGCTTATTCAAGAGGAGTAGAAATTGTAGTTCAAAAGAAACTTGCAAAAGATATTTACGGACTTGCAAGCGGTTCTTATTCTATTTCGAAATACAAAGCATTAGATAATAAATGGCGTAACAGGATTTACGATAATCCTTTGCGCTTTGCAATAGAAGGCGGATATATTCTGGATGAAAACTGGGAATTTTCAGCAAGGTGGATATACGCGCAGGGTCGTCCTTATACACCTTTTGATGTTGCAGCCTCAACAAATCTGCACTCGGGAGTAATTGATATAAACAGAATAAATGATGATAGAGTGCCTGATTATCATTCATTAAACCTGAGGGTTGACAGAAGATTTCATTTCGGAAATTCATCGCTTGTAGTTTTTCTTGATATTTGGAATGCATACAGCCGTGCAAATGTAGCTGCATACAGCTGGAATGAAATTTCAAATAAGCAGACAGAAATAAAAGGCTGGACGCTAATGCCGATTTTAGGTATTGAGTGGGAATTTTAACAGTTGACCTTTATGCTGCCGGCGGAGCGGAAACGCTTCCCGGCTTTATTTAGCTTTTAAAACAGCTCTGTATTCCGAAGGAGTAAGATTTGTATATTTCTTAAAGAGGTTATTAAAAGTTGTTTTCGAGCTGAATCCGGCATCGTAAGCTAAAGCAATAATATTGAATTTAGCGTCTTTGTCCTCTTCAATCAGTCTTTTAACTTCTTCAATCCGGTAGCCATTAATCAAATCGTAAAAATTTTTATTAAGCTTTGTATTTATAATTTCGGATAAAAGATGAGTGGAAATTCCAAGCTTATCCGAAAGATTGCGCAAACTTAAATTATTTGTTGTGTAAAGTTTTTCATTTTCGAGCAATTCGAGCAGTTGCGAAATATATTGCTGTGCAGATTCTTCGCTGAGAGTGGATTTTTTATAGCTTTCATCAGTTTTTTCTGGCTCGTCTCCCTGAATTTGCCTCTGCGTTTGTTTATAACTGTTATAACTTAATATAAATACAAACACAGAAAGCGAACTATAAATAATTACATCGCCCCAAAAATCTTGTACAACCATCATATTCAGCGAATAAGCAATAATTACAGATACCCACACGGCAGCACTGCCGTAAACAATAATGTGCATCCATTTTTTTTCAAAATCGTCAATTATTGAATACGAAGTTTTAAGCTTATAATTAATATGATTCAGGTTCTTAAATGTAAGAAACATATAAAACACTCCGTGGAACGGTATAGTATAACCAACAATCGTATAGAAAAACGGATGATCAAGGGTTCCTTCAATTACACCAAGAAAAAATTCCGAAGGGGTAGTTATCAAATTAACTGTGTGAATGATTGTTAAAAAGACAAAAGGTAAAAAGTGAAGTAAATCGGTTAAAACAACTTTTTTACTGTTATTTCGGATAGCTTTTGTATATAGGTAAACTTCCGGACCGTAAACAAAAGGAAAGGCAAGATTTATACCGATAAGAAACGGGAAAGATAAATAAAATTTTTCGATGTATAAAACAAGCATAAGCAAATCGCAAGCGAATATGATGTTTCCGAAAATAAGAAATTTATTTGCAACCGGACTTTCTTTTTTACTGCTTAATAAATAAGCAATAATTACCGATTGACCTGCAGCCAGTACAAAAATGTATTTTAGGATTTCTTTCATAAACATTAAAATTGATTGCACAAAGATACAAAATTGATTGTCATTAATATATTTGCAGAAAATTATTGTTGGATAAAAATAAGTATCCTAAATGGAATTTACTTTTGAATACTATTTAATTGGCGCAATATATTTTTATTGATTTTACTTCTTAAAAGAATAAATTTATGTATTTAAATAAATTATGGAATTTAAATGACAAAAATTGGTATAATAATTTGCGGACGCTATATTAACTGCGGCGGTGGAAAATGCTTAAAGTCAATGAAAGAGCATGTTGGAGGATTTGCACGGTATCCGGAAGATGAAGAATTGGAACTTGTTGGGTTTGCAAACTGCGGAGGATGTCCCGGAGGAAATATTGAATATGTTCCGGAAGAAATGATTAAAAACGGTGCGGAAGTAATTCATTTATCAACCGGATTGGTCGTTGGGTATCCTCCTTGTCCCCGAATCAAACAGTTTAAAGAATATATCGAAACCCGATATAAAATTCCTGTCGTAATAGGAACGCATCCAATACCTTTAAAATACTACAACACACATAACGAATTGTCCTTTTGGAATTCTTCATTCAGAGAAAAAATAATACCTCATTTGCTTAACGAAGATAAATCTATAATGGAACTATATAACTGAATCAGATATAATTTTATAACTTATACGGATTAAAAAATGAATAAAAGAAACATTCCGTTTCAAACAATTAACTGGGCGAAAATTCCAAAAACCGAGCATAAAGGCGATAGCGGTACTGCCTTTTGGCAAACGGTTCAGTTTGAGGGATTACGGATAAGATTAGTTGAATACTCGAAAGGTTATTTAGCAGACCATTGGTGTAAAAAAGGACATATTGTGCATTGTTTGGATGGAGATTTTACAAGTGAACTTATCGATGGTGAAAAATCTGTTTTAACCAAAGGTATGACTTATGTTGTTACGGATGAATTAAGTTCGCACCGCTCATCAACCGAAAATGGTGTTAAGCTATTAATTATTGACGGAGACTTTCTGAAATTTGCAGAGAATGAATAATTAAAGTTGCTTCAATGGCTGAGGATAGTAATTATATATGAATTTAATTCACAAAAAAACGAAGAAAATCTCAATATATATTTTAATAATATTTACTGTTTTTGGCTGTAAAAATGCTTCAATCTCTTCAGCAAAAAATGGACTAGTTTTTAACGACAGCCTAAGAACTTCTGAACAGATTGAATTGATTTATGAAAATGCTAAATTCTTCCCGGATAAAACTCAATTATCGCTGGCATTTATTGAAAAAAATGATGTTAGTTATTACGGAGTCAAACGGGAAAGCGATACTTTGTTTTTTACAAATAATTCGGATAGAGTATTTGAGATAGGCTCGCTTACAAAAACATTTACTTCAACTTTGCTTGCGGGTTTTGCAATTTCCGGTGAAATAAAAATAGAAGAAAAAATTAATGACTATTTGCAGTTTCGGATAAAAGATAATATTCCAATTACATTCAAAGAGCTTGCAAACCACACATCGGGCTTGCCGCGAGAACCATCAAATATGTTTTGGAGTGCAATTTTAAACCCGGATGATCCTTTTAAAACGTACGACGAGAAAAAGCTGAAAGAATATTTGATGAAAAAAATAATTAAGCCGGATGATTCAGCCCGGCGTTTCAAATACTCAAACTTAGGTGCCGGTATTCTCGGATATGTATTATGCCAGATTAAAAGAACAACATACGAAGACCTTTTAAATCGCAATATATTTTCAAAGTATAAAATGTTAAGTTCTACTACACAAATAAAAATGGTTAAGCAAAAAATAGTAAATGGACTTGATGAAAACGGAAATGAAAGTCCTAATTGGATTTGGGATTCTTCTGCGCTGGTTTCGGCAGGCGGAATTCTTTCAAATGCAGAAGATTTATCAAAATTTATATCAGCCCAGTTTGATGATACGAACGAAGAACTTAAACTGACACAGAAAATGACTTTTACCGCCAGTCTTTCGGGTGTAAAAAAAATGAAAGGAATAGGATTGGGCTGGATTATACTTGAAGGGGCAGATAAAAATAATTGGCATTGGCATAACGGCGGAACATACGGTTATAAAGCATCGGCAGTTTTTGATGTAAAAGAGAGAATAGGAATAATAATCCTTTCGAACGTTTCTGCTAAAAACAAGTATAACGAAAATATTGATCAATTATCTTTGGAGTTATTAGAAACCCTGTGTAAAAAATAAATGACCAAAATTTGTATAAATAAAAATAAAACTAACTGGAGATGAGATGGAAAGAATTGATGTTAACTACATTAAAAAGGGTATAATTGATACCTATATAGCATTTGGGGTGTTTTTTCTTATTGTTAGTTCAATATCCCTAATAAGTGATATTAATATAGGATTCGACACTCGTTTATTTGGAGGTGATTGGGAAAATGTTTTTTTCTTCATACAAGGCATTGGTTTTGTTTTTTTTGGATTAAATATAAGAAACAAAAATTATTTTTTTGAAAAAGATGAAAAAGAAATCAGATATTTCCTTACAAACAACAAGAAAGTTCAGCATATTGAAATTTCGAGTATAGAATCAATCAAAATAAATACAAACACAATAATTATCATATCAAACGCAAGCAAAGATGAAATTAAACTTGATTTGAAATTTTTTAATTATGATGAACTGAAAAGAATAAAATCTATTTTTGAAGAAATAAAAACTGGAATTAACAAATAATTTACAGTCTCAAATAATTAAATAAATCGTTTCGCTGCATAGAAATTTTGTGTTCCTTTAATAAGCTGATTTTATTTAAAAACTTTTCAGGAAGTTTTTATTTCCTGATCTTTATATTGAAGCTGATAAAGTTTGTAGTAAATTCCCTTTTTCGAAAGAAGTTCCTGATGAGTTCCCATTTCGCGCAATTCGCCTTTATGCATTACAATAATTTTATCGGCATTCTGTATTGTGGAAAGTCTATGGGCAATTACAATTGAAGTTCTGTTTATAAGCAGTTTTTCAATCGCTTTCTGAATAAGAATTTCAGTTTCGGTATCTACGCTCGATGTTGCTTCATCAAGAATTAAAATGCTGGGATTGTAAGCCATTGCACGGGCAAACGAGATAAGCTGTTTTTGCCCTACGCTTAAAGTTGCGCCTTTTTCTTTTACTTCTTCTTCGTACATACCCGGAAGCTCCGAAATAAAATTGTGCGCCCCGACAATCTTCGAAGCTTCAATTGCCATTTCATCAGTTATTTCAGATGAATTAAGGCTTATGTTCGATTTAATTGTGCCCGAAAACAAGAAAACATCCTGCAGAACAATTGAAACCCGGCGGCGTAATTCATCAATATTTATATTCCGAATATCAGTCCCGTCTATTGTTATACTGCCCTTTTCAATATCGTAAAACCGTGTAAGAATATTTATAAGAGTTGTTTTTCCTGCTCCGGTGGCGCCTACAATTGCAACAGTTTCACCAGGATTTATTTTAAATGAAACATCTTTAAGAACATATTCGCCGGGGTTATAAGCGTGATAAACATTTTTAAATTCAATTTCGCCTTTAATGTTTTGCAGACTTACAGGATTTTCGGGACTAGGAATAATTGTATTATTATCCATTAATTTAAAAATTCTTTCGGAAGACGCCATTGCTGTCTGCATTATATTATACTTTTCAGCAAGATCGCGTATCGGCCGGAAAAACATTTCCACATACTGAATAAATGCAAAAAGTACCCCAACCGTCATCAAACCCTGAATAACATTTCCGCCGCCGTACCAGATAATAAGAGCAATTGCAAGCGAACTTAAAAATTCAACAACAGGAAAAAACACTGCGTGGTAAAAAATTGATACGATATTGCTTTTTTTATGATCGGCATTAATTTCCGAAAATTTGCGGAGTTCGTCTTTGTCTTTTGCAAAAAGCTGCACAATGCTCATTCCGGTGATGTGTTCCTGCATATAAGTGTTAAGCCGTGCAAGATGCAGCCTCACATCGCGGTACGATTCGCGCACTTTTTTTCGGAAAAGAAATGTTGCATAAACAAGAAGAGGAAGAACAGATAAGGTTACCAGCGAAAGATCCCACGACATTGCAAACATAAAAGCAAAAATCCAAACTATTATAAATACATCGCTGAAAACCATTACAATTCCCGAAGAAAAAAGCTCGTTTAATGCTTCAACATCGTTTGTAACGCGCGTTACAATTCTTCCGTTAGGAGTTTTATCGAAATATTTCAAAGCAAGCCGCTGAACATGGGAAAATATTTTTATTCTTAAATCGTAAATTATTTTTTGCCCCATATATTCGGTGTAAAATGTAAGATAATACTGAATAACCGATTGAAATATCAAGGAGAGCAGAAGCATAACTGAAATAAGCAGAAGTCCATGATAATCGCCGTTTGTAATTTTATCGTCGATGGCAATTTTTGTAAGATACGGACGTAAGGGACCGAAACCTGCAACAAGCACATTTAAAAATATAGCCAGCACAACATATTTGCGGTATGGTTTTACATATCCCAAAAGACGTTTCATCAATCGGGCATCGTAAGCTTTACCTAAAACTTCGTCGTCTTTTTCGTAAGGCGTATTACCGCCTTTCCCGCTGTTTCCAGCTCCGCCGCCTCTCATATAGTTTTCAACTCTTCTTCAAGCATTTGTTTATAATTGATGTCCGCATAAATTCCTTTCAGTTCAACAAGTTCGCTGTGCGTACCCTGCTCTTTAATAATTCCTTCATCTAAAACGTAAATTCTGTCGGCTTCTTTTACTGTGGAAATCCGGTGGCTTATTATTATGCTTGTCCGGTTTATCATATACTCTTTCAGTCTTTTAAGAATTTCCTCCTCGGTATGAGTATCCACAGCCGAAAAGGAATCGTCAAGTATAAGAATTTTAGGATCGACAGCCAAAGCGCGGGCAAGGCAGGTTCTTTGCTTTTGTCCTCCCGAAAGAGTAATGCCCTTTTCACCAAGTATAGTTTCGTATTTTTTAGGAAACGATTCAACGTCTTTTGAAAGCTGCGATATATGGGCAACTTTATTTAAAAGCGATTCATCAGCGTCTTTAATTCCGTAAAGAATATTATTTTTAAGCGTTTCCGAAAACAGGAAAGTCTCTTGAGGGACGTATCCTATTGCTTTCCGGAGATGATTTAACGGCATATTTTTAACATTTACGCCGTCAATAAGTATTTCACCGGAAGTTGCATCATACATTCTTGGAATTAGATTAACAAGTGAGGTTTTCCCTACACCGGTTTTACCGATAATTGCAACGGTTTCTCCTTTGCTAATTTTAAAACTGACGTTTTTAAGTACTTCGGGCAGACCCGGACTATAACTGAAAGTAACATTTTTAAATTCAATTTCACCAGACAAATCTTTTATTTCGGGTTTTTCAGGATCGGTTATTTCATATTCTTCATCAAGAATATTTTTAAGCCGGCGCATACTTGCATCTGCCTGCTGAATAATATTAGCAACCCAGCCGAAAGCAATTACAGGCCATATCAGCATTCCTAAATACGCAATAAAAGCAGAAATTTCCCCAATGGTCATTTCGCCGTTTATTATCATTCCGCCGCCAAGCCAGATAACAACAATACCCGAAATTCCGGTTATAAAAAAAAGCACCGGATGAAACAAAGCCTGAATTCGAACCTTGTTCATATTTTTATTCAAATACTCGTTGCTTAAAATGGTAAAGTCTTTTATTTCGCTGTTGCTGCGGACGTACGATTTTATAACTCGTATTCCGGCAAAACTTTCCTGGGCGCGTGTTGTCAATTCCGAAAATTTTTCTTGAATCTGCGTGTACATTTTATGAATTTTTTTGCTGATTCTGTAAATAGCATAAGAAAGAAACGGCAGAGGAAGAAGCGAATAAACTGTAAGCAAAGGATTTATACTCAGCATAATAATGATTATTATAATAAATTTAGTTCCTGTATCAATTGAATACATTATTGCCGGACCAATAAACATACGTACCGCACTGATGTCGTTAGTTGCGTGCGCCATCAAATTTCCGGTAGAATTATTTTGAAAATACCTTAGCGAAAGTTTTTGTAAATGCGCCCAGAAATCCTGCCGTAAATCGTATTCAATTTCGCGGGAAACAACAATAATAGTCTGCCTGATAAGAAACCGGAAAAATCCGCTTACAATTGCCACACCGACAATTATAAAAGCATATCTTGCAAGAAGTTCATAATTTACTTCTTCCATTAAAAGATTAATACTGTCTTTAAGCAACAACGGAATAGCAACCTGACCGGCATTTGAAATAAGAATAAATAAAACGCCGGCAGCAAGTGATTTTTTGTAACGGGCAAAATACTTTTTGAGATGCCTTAAACTGCCCATATTTCCTTTCTGTAAAATATTTTAATAAGTTAGCTGGAACTTTATCCGATAACTCAAATAAAATTAAATCAGTTCAAAACCTGTATATTTTCTTAAAACTTCCGGAACAACAATATGACCGTCGGAAGTTTGATAATTTTCCAATATTGAAACCATCAAGCGGCTTGTTGCAAGTCCCGAACCGTTAAGAGTGTGCACAAATTCCAGTTTTTTATCTTCTTTTTTGCGGAAACGAATATTTGCTCTCCGCGCCTGAAAATTCCAGAATGTGCTGCAGGAAGAAGCTTCGAGCCACTTGTTTTCGGCAGGCGACCAAGTTTCGAGATCGTAACATTTTGCAGCGGCAAAGCTGAGATCGCCGGTACAAAGAGCTAAAACTCTGTAAGGAATTTTAAGATTTTCGAGTATTTCGGTAGCATCCGAAACAAGGTTTTCCAACTCGGCAAGCGAATTTTCGGGTTTAACAAATTTTACCATTTCAACCTTGTTGAATTGATGTACGCGCAAAAATCCTTTCGAGTCTTTGCCGTAGGAACCTGCTTCCCGGCGGAAACAAGCCGAATAGCCTACATAATTAACAGGCAATTGATCTTCTTCGAATATTTCATTCCGGTGAAGATTTGTAATCGGCACTTCGGCGGTGGGTATAGGATAAAGTCCGTCGCGTTCAATTGTGTACATATCGTCTGCCATTTTAGGAAGCTGTCCTGTTCCGCGCATCGAATCGGCGTTCACCATAAACGGCGGGAAAATTTCTGTATATCCGTGTTTATTAATATGAAGATCGAGCATATAATTTATAAGCGCCCGTTCAAGGGTTGCGCCCTTTCCTTTGTATACAGGAAAACCTGAGCCGGTTATTTTAGCACCGCGTTCAAAATCGAGGATATTCAGTTTTGTTCCTAAAGCAAGATGATCCTGCGGAGTGAAATTAAATTCTTCGTAACCGGAGGGATACCAATTGCGTGCTTCTACATTATCAGTGCTGCTTTTTCCAAATGGAACGCTTTCGTGCGGAAGGTTAGGTATCCACATTAAAATATCATTTAACGAACTGTCAATTTCGGCAAGTTTATCGTCGCGAAGTTTAATATCATCGCCAAGCTGTTTCATTTCGGCAATTATTGCATCGGCATTCTGTCCGGCCTTTTTAAGTTTACCCACTTCCTGCGAAACAGAATTTTTACGGGCTTTTAAATCTTCAACCTTTGTTATTATGCTTCTTCTTTCTGTATCAAGAGCAATAATTTCGTCAACTCTGTTTTTTTCGTTTTTGCTTTCAATTCCTTTTTTTACAGTGTCAGGATTTTCGCGTATAAATTTTAAATCTAGCATATATTTATCTCTTTTCCTTGATCTTATTCTTAATCATAATCTTAATTTTGTTTTAACTCTTAATCATATAAAGAGTAAGATTAGGAGTATGAGTAAGATTTTGTGCATTCTATTTTACTACAATATTATAAATTTTATTAGGAACATAAATTTCTTTAACAATCTGCTTTCCTTCGGTATGCACCAAAACCTTTTTATCAGAAAAAACAGCATTTTTAACATCGTTTTGAGCGCTGTTTACGGGCACAACAACTGTAGCGCGAAGTTTACCGTTAACCTGCACAGCTATAGTAACTTCATCAACGGTTAACGCATCCGGGTCAGCTTCAAACCATACAGGTTTTTCAAAAAGCATGGTCTCGTTTCCTAAAATATTCCAGCATTCCTCGGCAAGATGAGGCGCAAGCGGACCAAGCATCACTGCAAATCTTTCAAAAACATAAGCTGCTATTTCTTTTCGGCAGCCGGATATATTTTTAGATAATTCGTTAACAAGTTCCATAAGGAAAGCTACAGCAGTGTTAAACCGGAAATTTTCTACTTCGCCTGCAAACTTTGCAACAGTCTGGTTTACCTTTCGATAAACGCTTTTTTCAGCATCATTCATTTCGGAAACAGCATATTTTGCTGCCGGAGCTGATAATTTTAGAATGTCTTTTGCTCCTTCAAAAAGCGAATAAGTACGCTGAACAAATCTGTCCACTCCAACAATTCCCTTATCGCTCCAGTCGCCGCCTAACTCGTAAGGACCCATAAACATAAGGTACATTCTGAAAACGTCGGTGCCGTATTCTTTAATAAATCCATCGGGATTTACTACATTTCCGCGGGATTTAGACATTTTTGCGCCCTGATTTGTAATTGTTCCCTGATGAATCAACTTTGTAAAAGGTTCATCGCTGTTTACAAGATTTATATCGCGCAGGAATTTGTGCAAAAATCTTGCATAAAGAAGGTGCATTGTAGCGTGTTCGGCTCCGCCGACGTACATATCAACGGGAGTCCATTCATTTCCAAGCTTTGTATCAAAAATTCCTTCGGAAAATCTAGGATTTAAATACCGCAAATAATACCACGAAGAATCCATAAAAGTATCCATTGTATCAACATCGCGGGTTGCGTGACCGCCGCATTTCGGGCAGACTGTATTCACAAAATCCTTGTTCCCTGCAAGAGGCGAACCTCCGTCAGGTTTAAAATCAACATCATAAGGCAGTTCAACCGGAAGCTGGTTTTCGGGAACAGGCAATTCGCCGCATTTTTCGCAATAAACTATCGGGATTGGTGTTCCCCAATATCTTTGCCGCGAAATAAGCCAATCGCGCAGACGGTAATTTATTTTCTTCTTTCCTTGATTTTTCGATTCCAGAAAGTCTGTAACTTTTTCAATTCCGGTATCCGATGGAAGACCGTTAAACTGTTCGGAATTTATCATCGTCCCTACTTCAGTAAATGCTTCAAGCAATTCGTCGTTTTCGCCGGTTCCGTCTTTTAAAATCACTTTGCGGATAGGAAGATTGAATTTTTTTGCAAACGCAAAATCTCTTTCGTCGTGAGCCGGTACAGCCATAACGCATCCGGTTCCGTAACTTGCCAAAACGTAATCGGCAATCCATATCGGCACTTTTTCGCCATTCACAGGATTAATAGCAAATGCGCCTGTGGGTACGCCCGTTTTTTCTTTAACGGTAGAAGTTCTTTCTATTTCGGAAAGAGATTTAACCGAGTTTCGGTATTCTTCAACCGCTTTTTTGAATTCGGGTTTTGTTATTCTGTCAACTAATTCATTTTCGGGGGCAATAACTGCATAAGTTACTCCAAAAAGAGTATCGGGACGGGTTGTAAAGACTGTAAAAGTCTCGTTGCTTCCTTCAATGCCGAAAACTACTTCACTGCCGGTACTTTTCCCAATCCAGTTAGTCTGCATCAGCTTTGTTTTCTCCGGCCAGTCAATTTTATTTAAACCTTCTAACAGTTCTTCGGCATAATTTGTAATTTTATAAAACCACTGGGTAAGATTTTTTTGCTCTACCATAGCTCCGCATCTTTCGCACGAACCGTCGTTTTCAACCTGCTCGTTTGCCAAAACTGTCTGACATGAAGGGCACCAGTTAACCGGAGCTTTTTTTCTGTAAGCCAGACCTTTATTATAAAGCTGTATAAACAGCCATTGATTCCATTTATAATATTCAGGAACGCAAGTCATCAACTCGGCATCCCAGTCGTACATGCAGCCCATAGTTTTAAGTTGTTCGCGAATATCTTCAATATTTTTAAATGTACTGTCCTGCGGGTGAACACCTGTTTTTATTGCATAATTTTCCGCAGGAAGTCCGAAGGCATCGTACCCCATTGGTTCAAAAACATTATAACCCTGCAGCTTTTTCAACCTTGCCCAGCTGTCGGTAGGACCGTAGTTATACCAGTGTCCGCAATGCAGTTTTGCACCTGAAGGATAAATAAACATTACAAGGCAGTACAATTTTTTGGCTAAATCCGAAAGGTCTGTCTTATAGACTTTGCTATCTTCCCAATTTTTTTGCCATTTTTCTTCAACTTCTTTAAAAGGATATTTCATAAAAAACTATAATTTAATTAATAATGATCAGTGAATAATTCGGACTTATAAAAATTCTGCAACATTTTCAAAAACAAACATCGTAAAAATAACAGAATTAATTATAATATTTCACATCAAATTAAGGGTTTAAGGCAAAATATTAATTCATTTCCTTGCAGAAGCTTCTAAAACAGCAATTGTTGCCAGATTTACAACCTCTTCCACCGTTGCTTTATATTGTATAAGATGAGCGGGCAAGCGTGTTCCCATCAAAACCGGACCGATTGAAACAGCATTTCCCAAAAATTGAAGCGCCTGCATTGTAATATTTGCCGATTGCAAATCAGGAAATATCAGCACATTTGCATCACTGCTGAAATTGATGAAAGGGAAATATTCCTGGCGGATAAATTTATTGCGTGCCGTTGCAAGCTGCATTTCACCTTCTATAATCAACTCCGGATCAGATTTCTTGGCAATTTCTACAGCTTTTCTCATTTTTGCTGTTTCTCTGTTTTCGGCGCTTCCGAAATTTGAATAAGAAAGAAGTGCTGCTTTCGGTTCGAAGCCGAGATTCTTAACCATTCGTGCTGTAAGTAAAGCTATTTCAGCAATATCGTTTTCATCGGGATTTATATTTACTGCGCAATCTGCTAAAAATACGGTTTCCTTTGGTAAAACCATAAGATGATGACTTGAAACTTTTCGTACTCCCGGAGCCGGACCAATAATTTCAAGTATAATCCGTAAAGTTTCGGTATAGTGTGTTGATACTCCTCCTATCATTATGTCCGCTTCGCCGCTATGCACCATCATGGATGCAAAATAATCCCGTTTCCGCATCCTGTATTCAGCTTCGGGCTTTATTACTCCTTTGCGCTGCCGCATTTTAAAATATTCTTCGGCAAACGATTTATAGTGAATACTGTGTTCGGGATCCTCAGTTTTTATTCCGGTAAGATCAAGATTAAGCGTGTTTGCAATTTTTTTAATCTCGGTTTCGGAACCGAGTATTATGGGATGCGCAACACCTTCATCTGCTAAAATCCTGCAGGCTTTTAAAACAACATCGCTGGTTCCTTCCGAAAAAACAATTCTTAAGGGCTGATGAGGAATACTGGCAGCAATATCTCTTATAACATTTTGCGTTAATCCGGCTGATATTTTTAATTTTTCGCGGTAAACGGTTTGTTCAAAGTTTTCTGAAGCCAAATCTTCTATTGATGCCTGATTCGCAACAGCTTCGGCAATACAGGACAAAATTCGCGGATCATCGGGTTTGGGTATAAAATAATCGGGACCGAAGCTTATATTGTTCCTGCTGTATGGTTGGATTTTTGTATCGGTTTTTTCTTCTCGTGCAAGATATGCTAAAGCTTTTATTGCGGCTGTTAACATTTCATCCGAAATGATTTTTGCTCCGCAATCGAGCGCTGCCCTTATTATATATGGAAAGCTTAAAAAATTTAGAGCCGCGTTAGGAAATTCTCCCATCGAGGTAGAAATAAGTATGTCCTTACGGACTGCCTTCGCTTCTTCGTAAGTTATTTCGGGGTCGGGCAAAGCCAAAGCAAAAACTATCGGGAACCTGTTCATTTTCAGAATATCTTCGGGGGTGATGTTAATTCCGGTTAGGTTTCCGATATAAACATCTGCTCCTTCAAAAGCATCTTTCAAGTTTTCTTTTCCGGGATTATCATTCGCATATTCAAGCCAAAAATCATTGATCACGCTGCGTTTACCGGAAATCAATCCTGCTTTATCATAAACAAAAATATTATTTTTTACTGCGCCTATTTGTGAAAGCATTCGGGCAATTCCTATTCCCGAAACATTATCGGACGATAATACGATTTTAACTTCGCTTATTTTTTTGTTGGCAAGATCAACTGCATTCAGCAATCCGGCCACTACGGCAACTGCTTCCGAGTAAAGATCAAGATTAAAAACCGGAATGCCGAGAATATTTTTTACTTTTTCGTAAATAATTATCCCATCGGGAAATTTTATATTTTGCAACGTTAAAGCTCCGAATGCCGGAGAAAGCGATTTGATAATTTCAACTGTTTTTTCGGGATCAGTTTCATTTATTTCAATATCAAAAGCATCAACATCAGCAAGTCTTTTAAACAGGACTGAAGTTCCTTCTAAAAAGGGTTTAACTGCATACGGACCGGCATTTCCTAAACCGGGAATGTAAGTTCCGTTTGAAATTACAGCAGCAAGATTTGCCCGTGATGTGTATTTAGCAGCCTCAACGCTGTTTTTAATAATTTCCATTGCCGGAAATGCTGCCCCGGGAATATATGCCATCTGCATTTCTCTTACAGAAGAACAGCTTTTAGTCGGTTTTATTTCAATTTTTCCGGCTTTAATATCGGAATGATATTTCAAGGCTTCTTCACGGCGTATCATATTTTTTCTCCATAATTTTATTTAGCGGAAATTGCGATGCTGCTTCTTTCAAAGTATTAAAAAAAAGCGGAATGGGACGCACCTGCAAAATTTTTATTTCATATTCATCAAAAGCAAATTCAATATCAAGCGGATAACCGAATGTTTGTTCAAGTTTAAATGATAGGCTGCATAAATCGCAAAGTTCGGTATATTCAATTGCTGCACGGAAACGCTGGTGATAAAGTGTTTCAACTAATTTTACGCCGAAACCTTTTTCCGAATCGAAAACCATTTGTTCCTTTTTATCGCCTGTGAGATAATTAAATTTTAAATCGCCGTTTTCAATTCCGGCATCTTTAATAATTGTTATCTGATCAGCGGCAACAACCCCCGATACAATTCCCTCGCCAAGTCCCAGCCCCACGTTTACAATTATTTCATCGGGATTTCCGGAAGCAGTATTCATTGTCTGTATTACTCCCGAAATACGCGAATTTATCATCTGTTGTACTATAACTCCGCCATTTGTGTAATCTGCTGCTTCACCTAAAATCTGGCGGTTGTGTATTGCCCTTTCTGTCCACAACCCGCACCAGGTTTTTTTTAGATATTTTACAATTTGCTCTGCACCTTTAACATAAAGATAGGTTTCAAATTCTCCTGCATGTGCAGCAAATTCCGAATCTTCTTCATCGGACGAAGACCTTATTGCAAGATACGGTTCGGAATCCTTTTCCTTCCTTGTCCGCTTAAGTAAATCTTCGTAAGCATCAATTATTAAAAGTGTTATTTCCGGTGGAAGAATTATTGAATCCCATAATCTGCTTATAAATAAAGATTTTTCTTTGAAGCTTAATCCTTTCTCTTTAATTATCAAGTCTATGGCATTTTGAACAGTTCCTGCTTTAAAATCAATTTGGGAAATACTTAAAAGTGCCGGACTTATTTCTGTATTAAGAACATCCTTAAATACTTTATTTGTAATTACAAACCAATCGGGGGTTATGTTTGGTCCGAAATATTTTTGTATTTCCGCAAGATTTGCCGCTTTAAGTCCGATAAAGTCTCTAATTTCTAACCCGCCGCATTCGGGTGTTATTATGTAATTATCGGTAAATCTGTTTTTTTGTTCTTTTTCGGCAATCGTAAATTTCTCGTTTAATCCTTTCACTTCGAGGCTTGAACAATCGAGCATCAGTTCGATGTTGTTTAATTGTTTTAAAATATACCGTGTCATTAAAAATTCCTTAGGCGGTAAAAATTTATCAATTTGGCTGGTTATTTTGGATTTAAGAGCAATCAGTCCGGAAGAAAAAAGTTCTTCTATTTCTTTAATTTTTTCTGCAGGAAAAACCGGAAGATCGTCTTTTTGCGGGATTATTTCCATTAAACCGTTTATAAACTTATATTTACGGAAAAATGAAGCGCGTGCAAACAGAATTTGCGAAAGGGTATCGAGCCCGGTTAAATGGTTTAATATTTCTTCGGCCTCACAAAATAGTTCTGCTGCTTCTGCTTTTGTTATTTCGGCAATATAATTTAAAGCTTCGTTTCCGCAAAAAGGATTACTGATAAGTTCATTTAATAAAAGAGATTTTTCTTCGGCAGGAAAACCGGATTTTAAAAGTGTATCTGAAACTAATATTTCATAAACGGCATATCGTAAAATATTGTTCTGCTCAATTTTGCTGAACTCTTTTATAAGCGAATGTTTATATTTTATTATTTTGCCTCTTAACTGAAGAATATCGGAAGAATCTTCAAGCAAATATAATTCGGAATAAGCTTCGGCAAGTTTTCGGAGATTATCGTAAATACTTGTAACAGTTTCTTTCTTAAAAATTACTGCCGCACCTTCGCTGCCATTTAGTATTATTATATCTTCATCATTTAAAATATTTTCCTTTTCGCGTATTTGTGTTCTTTTCAAAATGTTCAATCCGTAACGGATATCATTTTCCTCTTTAAACTTAAGTGTTTTGTACACGAGACTTCGGGTGCCGCTTTTGTAATAATCCCATATTCCGCTGATAATAATTGCCGGTTTATTAAATTGATTTGCTATAATTCCGGCGTGGCTTAAAATTCCGCCGCTTGTAGAAATTATTCCCGATGAATTAAAAATATACGCGCTGTCTTCGGGGGTAATTCTGTCCGTTACAAGAATGCTGTTTTTAAAATCCTCGGGATTTCTGGATTCAATACCCAGAACGGCTTTTGCCACCGTTTTCCCAGGAGATGCTTTCAATCCGGAAACAATTATATTATCGGAAAAATGCTTTGTTCGTTTACGATGATTGATTTCGAAAAAGCTTTCAGTTATTTGAATAATCTCTTTTTCAAGTTCGGCTGGCAAAGGTTCTTTAAATGGAATTACATAGTTATTTTGCCTGAGCATTATGGCAAGATGATGAACATTGAGAATAATATTATTCTTCCAATCGTCCGAAATATATTTTCGGTATCTGTAAATGCCGTTTCCTTCGGAAACAAGCGCAAGACGTATTATACCGAGATAATCGCGAAGGACAAACACGTTTAGTTTTCCGCCGAGAAGCGGAAGTTCGGCTTTTTGGATTTCGCAGTTTTCAATATATCCAGTTGTAATAAAACTTAGTGTCTTTTCAAAAAGGATAAGAAGTTTTGCAATAAGCACAAAATGTTTAACCGAATCCGTATTGCTTCCTAAAATATCGGCAAAAAATTCTGCTTCGTGAATTCTCTGAAAAAGTTCGGGATGAGCGGTTTCGAACAAATTGCCGGTAAATATTATTTCGCCGCTTTCAATTCCTTCGTTAAGTTTGGCAAAAACTTTTTTCTCGAGATCAAGCTGTCCTATTGTGCCGTTTTTATTACTATCGTTGGTTATCAGTTCTATTCCCAGCTCATCAAAACATCTGTTTATCAAAGTACTTATTTCGTAATTAAAAATCCGCGTTTTGCAATCTCTATATTCTCCTTTTCCGTCCCAAAAATCCTTTTCCGAAGATTTGGCAAGATAACCGGAATTCAGCAGAATATTTCTTCTATCCCTCGATAAAATATAATTTAATGGCAGCGTGCCCCAATCCGTAAACAATTTAGCCCACTCGGCAGTTGCTTTGCCGATTGCCTCTTTATCAAGAATAAGCGAGCCGGTAATCCAATCCAAATCCATCATATAAGGCAGAAGACAAAACAGCAATTCTATCTTTTCGCACAAAACGCCTAAATCAACAGTCCTTTCCTTGTCGAACCGGGCGTGTATGCGTGTCCCCTTTAAATTCACAGCAAAATCCATTTTACTTAAAAAATGACGGACCGAATCGAGATTTAAATTAGGATGCGAATTGATTTCGTAATTGCTGATTCCGAAATATTCAAGATCAATCATCCCACCCTGAAGCGGGGGCGAGTAATCGATGCGTATAAAGAGCGGATGATTTCTGAAAAAAACGTAATAATGAACTTCATTGCCGTATAAAAAGATATTAACAATCGGAAAGGATTTTTGTCCGTAAAGAATCTGGCGTTTGAATGAATCCCGTAAAATTTTTACCGGATAAGGAATTTCGTTCGGGTTTGCGGATTCGGGTTCAAAATCGGCATAACGGATATTTTTCAATTCGAACTGGATTTTTCCGTTTCCGAAAAGAATTAAATCAATTGTGCGGTTCGGCGACCGGGTTTTATCCACAAGTTTGAACCCGAATTTTAAACCCTTTTGATGAAGATACCTTTTAAGTCCGTGAATAGTTGTAACTTTTTCAATATCCGGAGGATCTTCAAAAGTCTGTAAAAGTCTTGTAAGCGCGGCGGAAATTCCTTTGCCGGAGCATAATTCAAGTTCGTTCAAAGTTTTCGATTTCAAATCGTCGTATTTTTGCTTTATTTGGCTGCACTCTTCAGAAAGATTTTCGAACAGCAGGATGTACCACTCAACAATTTTATCCAATCTGTTTAATATCGCACGGATTTTTTCTTCGTTAAGCGGAGCAATATCAAGTATAAGCTTAAGCGCTTCGGCGTGCTCGAGGTTGTATTCTTTAAATAACGAAATTTGCGAAGATTTATCTGTACTGCCGTAACCGAAAGAAACGTTTCCGCGAAGTTCAAAAATAAGCAACGGGTTTCCGATATCGGCATTAAGGCATTGTTGAAGAAAAAAAGCTTCGGTTTCATCGAGAAAGAAAGGAAGAGAATTTTTAATTTCTGCCGGGCATTTCTTTTCGCAGAATATTCCTTCGTTAATTCTGCTCCAGCCGGAAAAGGCAATAATGTTTTTAAGAATTTTTTCGCCGCAGATTTTTTCTGCATTCACAACAGAGTCCGCAAAATCAGTAATTTTTCCGGAGGAAATAAGACTGAAAATATCCGAATAACCCGCGCAGGTAAATTTAAGATATTTTTCCAGTTTTTCGTATTCCGAAAATCCCAGCAGTTTCCTGGCGTTTTCGGGTGGCAGTTTTCTGTTTTCTAAATCCAGTAATCGTGATGCAAAGTATTTAAGCTTTAAATCGTCATTCTGCAAAAAGAAAAACAAAAGCGGATCTATAACTGGTTTTGCTGCCGTAATTGCCGCACCCGAAAAAATTGCAGCGGCAAGTTTAATATTTTCTTCGGCAAACAGCAGATTTTTATCATCTGTAATTTCTTCGGTTATTGTTTTAATTAATTGCATATCCGGACGTATTCTTTCACTGCCCATTTTTTGCAGGTACAACTGAAGCGTAAGATTTAATACTTTTTTGCTGTTTAATTTCAAAACGCTTCGGAATAGAGCGCTGGCCATATCGGAATTATACAAGAAATTTTCTAAAAATGAGTTTAATATCACCGCTTTATCAAGATCGGCATTTTTAATATTTGCCAAATATCTGCTCAAAAACTGCCGTGTTATATCTATGCTGTTTTTGTTTTGAAGAGGCTGAAATGAACTTGCAAGATTATAAAACGCTGCGCTGCTGAAGTTTTTGGCGGAAGATATTTCAATTATTTTTTCTAAAATTAATTCAGCATTTTGTGAACTGTTTATTCTTTCCGAAACACTACCCTGTAATTCATTATTTTCCATTCCAGTGTACTGCCGAATTTGTTTACTGCAATCATAATAAATATCTTGTTAAAGCAAAACTGTAAAATAAAATAAAAAAGCCCGGCAGCTGCCGGGCAAACAATAATTTTTAATTATTTATTCTTCATTACTTCATCAAAATCAGCTTCTTCACCGAAGAAAAAACTCCTGCCTGCAATTTGTATAAATAAACGCCTGAAGCAAGTTTTGAAGCATCAAATTTTACTTCGTAATTTCCTGCAGGCTGTTGCTGGTTTACAAGGGTTGCTACTTCCTGACCGAGAAGGTTGTAGACTTTTAATGTTGCCAACACACCCCGTCCTTCGGATACCCCTCTCGAGAGGGGACTTTCAGGGATTGAATATTTAATTGTTGTTACCGGGTTGAACGGATTCGGATAGTTTTGCGAAAGTAAAAGTTCTGTTGGAAGAACTGCAGCATCAACGGTAATTTCATTTGAATAAGTGAATGAACCGTCGAGATCGATTTGTTTCAATCTATAAGAGTAAGAGTATGAAGCTTGAGTAAGATTATCAGTGAACGAATATTCTTTTGGAGCATTAGAATTCCCTGCTCCTTCAATAAAACCAATTGTTTCCCACTTTGCGCTTTGCTCTATGCCCTTTGCTTGTTTTTGTACCTCAAATCCATAATTATTAATCTCAGTTATGGTTTGCCAAAAAAGTTCAACACTTTGTCCGTTTAAACTTCCGCGGAAAAGATTTAATTCAACCGGTGTCGGGTTTTCATTTGCACTAACTCTGATATCATCCAAAGCAAATTCATCCATTGAACCGCTTCCTGTAATTTCATTCCCTTTCCAGCGTAAATATATTATAGAATTTGGCGCAATGTTTACCGGAATGCTTATTGTCCTGTCGTTGCGTACCCAGACCGGAGTTGGGTCAGCTTCCAAAGGAGAAGTAAAATCTAAAGCCGGCATAGGACTAAAGTCGCTTCCATCTGATGAATATTCGAAATTAAATGAATTTGATTTCCCCTGATCGTTTAAACACCATATTTCGTATTCGATGTTAATTGTATTTATTATGCCGCCGGTGCTATTAATCAGTCTTAAAGTAATAGAACCGGGCGTAAAGTCGGTACCTACAGGCTGGATTCCCAAAGCATGATTATCAGTATCAACAATAAAAGAATAAATTCCTCCGGGAGTAACTCCACCTGGTTTTAATCCTCTGGCAAAATCACCTGTAGTTAAAGAATAACCATAATTAAGCGTACTGTCGGAAAGACCTATAATTTCCCAGTTATCAGAATCGAGCTGTCCTGCAAGAGGTTCCGGTGCGAATCCAGAACCGTTAAAGTCATCGAATGTGATGTGAGCAAAACCTGTTGCCGGTATTTGTACTTGAGAGAAGATGCAGACAGAAAACAACAGGAGAAAGAATGTTGAAAAACACTTCATTTTACCTCCGTATTTTAAGTTATATATTAAATGTTCAGTTTGTCTGAACTTTCAAAATATACCACTCCCTATTAACAACTTTTCAGCTTAATCCTCATTACGGCTTCTTTATTTTCTATACCAAGAAATTTAATAACCGCATTGCGGATTTTCGCTCGGTTTTCTTTGCTTACGACGTTCCCAAAAAATGAACGTCTGCCCTTAATAATTGAATCCGAATTATAAGCAAAAAAACTGTATGGCAAAGTTACAAAAATAATTTTAATATCTAAAATAAAAGATTTTGATTGATCGTAAAGATTATCGTAAAGCAGTAAATCGTAAATGCCGTTTTCGCGCTTTCCCAAAAGCTGCCACAAGCCTGTTAATCCGGGTTTGCAGTTCAATTCATTTCTTAAATTATAAAGAATGCTGAAGTCGCTCTTCATAATTTCAAGATCATCTTTCATAAATGGGCGCGGTCCTACAAATGCCATTTCCCCTTTTGCAATATTTATAAGTTGCGGAAGCTCATCAAAACCAGTTCTTCTTAAAAGAGAAGTAAATCGGTTAACTCCGCCGGAAAGTTCGTCTTTGTAAAAAATATTGTTATTCTTTTTTCTGCTTTGTGTAAACTTGCTTTCAAGGGTTTTAAACTTAATTATTTTAACTTTTCCTTTGCTTAATGTGAGCCCTCGATCCTGAAGAAAAAACGGATTTTCGCGCAGAATAACGAAAAGGATAAAAGCAATTAACGCGGTAAACGGAAGCAAAACTGCAAATAAAACAGATGCCGTTATTTGCTGGAAAATATTTTTAAAAAAAGTATTCAAAGAGAATTCCTTAAAATAAAAGCGACCAAAGTATATAGTCGAGTATCAGAATCATAGCCGAAGAAAGCACAAACGAGCGTATTGTTGAAAGTCCTACACCTTCAGCGCCTCCTTCGGTTGCAAATCCGATGTGGCATCCTAAAAGCGATGTCATTCCCCCAAAAACAATTCCTTTTATCAAACCGAAGAAAAAATCCTGTAAAAAGAAAAATCTTTTAACCGAATCGAAGAAAACCTGAAAAGACACGCCAAGGAAATAATTCGAAATAAGATAAGCACCAAAAACTGCAATTATATTTGCAAAAACAATAAGTACAGGCATCATAAATACAGCGGCATAAAAACGGGGAGCGGCTAGATAGCGTATCGGGCTTATTCCCATTGTTTCGAGTGCATCAATCTGTTCGGTAACTTTCATCGAGCCGAGTTCGGCGGCAATTGATGCACCTACTCTACCAGCAATTACAATAGCAGTAAGCACAGGTCCAAGTTCAGTTATTATAGCTCGGCTTGTAGCAGTACCCAAAAACGAAAGGGGGGCAATACCATCAAGCTGGTAAGCTGCCTGCCAAGCAGCTACCGCGCCAGTAAAAACGGCAATTACAATCACTAAAGGGAGCGAGTTTACACCAATGTGTTCCATTTGGAAAAATAATAAAGCTCTATCCTTAATAAGTCTGGATGAATATTTTAAAATATCCAGAAACAATAAAGTTATCTGCCCGATTTCCTCAAGGAAATTCAAAGTTTTTATTCCGAGTTTTCCTAAAAATTCATTCATCTTTTTTTATTTAAGGAAAGAATTAAAAATTATTGCCGAAAAATATATGAATAAATTCTGCAATTTTGAAGTTATGAGTTAAACTTTTATTTAAAAACTCCGTCTTTATTGTGGAACTTAAGTAATTTTTAGTTTAAATTACTTAAAATTATAGTTAAAAAAATATGGAATTTTTATGATTACAATTAATTACCAAACTATCAAGCGGGAAGACCCAGTAAAACTTCCCGAAAATCTTTTATTCGGAAGAATGTTTACCGATCATATGTTTGATATTACTTACGAAAACGGTAAAGGCTGGATTAATCCTGAAATTAAGAAAAATGAGGAAATGAGTATCAGTCCCGCAGCTATGGTATTTCATTACGGGCAGGCTATTTTTGAAGGATTAAAAGCATATTTATGGGATGATGGAAGAATAGCATTATTCCGTGCTGATCAGAATATTGAAAGATTCAACAAAAGTGCAAAAAGATTATGTATGCCCGAAATTGATCCTGAACTGATGTTGGAAGCTATTAAAGCAGTTGTAAAAACCGACAAAGATTGGATACCTAAAAAGCCGGGATATTCTCTTTACATTCGTCCTTTTATGGTTGCTACCGATCCTTATATAGGAGTACGACCGTCGGAACTGTATAAAATGATGATTATTTTAAGTCCTGTTGGTCCTTATTATTCTCAGGGATTTAAGCCGGTTCCAATATTAGTAACTGAAAAGTTTGCCCGTGCGGTAAAAAAAGGAATTGGAGAATGCAAGGCAGCCGCAAACTATGCTGCTTCTCTTATGGGACAGGTTGAAGCATATAAGGAAGGATATACGCAGGTTTTATGGCTCGATGCAATTGAACAGAAATATATTGAAGAAGTCGGGACCATGAATATTTTCATACAATTTAAAGATGAAGTGGCAACCCCCCGTTTATCAGGCACAATTCTGCCGGGAGTAACACGTTCTTCAGTTATCCGAATTTTAAAGGATTGGGGATACAATGTTACTGAAAGAGATATAAGCATTGTGGAAATAATTGAACGGTATAAAAAAGGAGAAGTTGTAGAGATCTTCGGAACAGGAACCGCTGCCGTAATATCTTCCGTAAGCAGATTGAAATATACCGATTTCGAAATGAAGTTCAACGATGAAGAAGCTGGAGAATTAGGAACAAAACTATATAACGAAATCAGCGGAATTCAAAATGGGAAAATTGAAGACCGGTATGGATGGATAACATTTATTGATTAACTTGAAATGGGGAGCTTAATGCTTCCCTTTTTTTTAGCAAATAATATAAAAAATAATTATAACCCTCTTGACAAGTGTACGCTTGTTTACTATATTTGTAGTGAACATTGGAACACTATATGCATAATAACCTGACAGATAGACAAAAAGAAATTCTTGAATTTATCGAAAATACGATATACGAAAAAGGATATGCTCCAACTTACAGAGAAATAGGGCAGCATTTCGGAATAGCTTCAACATTCGGGGTAAAAAGGCATTTAGATGCTTTGGTAAAAAAAGGATATGTTCTTTACGAAGAAAATTCAAGCCGCACGCTTACTTTAACAAAAAATAAAGAAACATCAAATTCAGAGCAGTTAACAATTCAAATTCCAGTTGTTGGAAGAGTGGCTGCCGGATATCCAATTTTTTCAGAAGAAAATATCGAGGATTCTCTTACTATTGATAAAAATTTGATAAAGTATAACAGTAAATGTTTTGCACTTAAAGTTAAAGGCGACAGTATGATAAATGCCGGAATTCTTGAGAATGATATTGTAATAATTTTCCAGCAGCCAACAGCTAATTCCGGTGAAATTGTTGTTGCTTTGTTAAATGAAGAATCGACGCTTAAAAGATTTATTAAGGAAGGTAACAGCGCATACTTGAAACCAGAAAATATCAGCTACCCTTTAATTCCAGTTACAGGAAGAGAGGATTTTTCGATTGTAGGCAAAGTTATAGGTTTAATAAGAAAATATAATTAAGGAATAAAAAAATGAAATCTGTAATATTTCAGAAAGCTATAAAAAACAGAAATAAAATAAGAATGCTTTATAAATTAAATGAAATTGTTGTTGAACCTTACTATGTAACAATGAACAGAAATGGCAAAAAAGTTGTATACGGAAGAATATGCAATTCTAATAAAGTAGAAATGCTTGAATTCGACAAAATACTTAATATCAAAATGCTGGAAAAATTGAAATTCTATCCGTTAATTCCGATAATTTCTCAATATAACTGACTTGAAGGAGGACTTTATGGAAAGCATAAATAAACAAGAAAGAGTTGATGAACTTATTCAGCAATTTTGGAAACTTGGTTATCTAACCGTAAGCCGTAAATATGGTACTTATCTGCCGGAACCTCCTAAAATGGGACATTACGATATAGATGCTCTGGGGAAAATTAAAAATCAATATGCAATTGGTATTTCGCTTACATCGGAAGAAATTCATACTGAAAACATAGGAGAGAAATTACTATATTTAGCAACGCGGCATACAAAAAATACAAACAGAAGCGTTAAATTATTTATTACTGTTCCAAAAAAAGATTTATTTAAAGTAAAAGATCTTGTGTCAAAATTTGAAGACGAGATTAAAAGGAATATTAAGGTTGTAGCTGTTGATACCGAAGGTATAAATTAGAAGATATTATGTTTTTTTGATGTTCAGGAAACTTTTTAACGGAGATTTAGTATAACGCCTGCACTTAATATACCTTGACATTTAAGGTACGCAGCTTTATTTTCGAAAGTTAAATTAATTTTTTTCTGGACAGGTTTTTATTGGCAAAGTCTTCAAATATTTCAGTAAAAGAAAAACTCATAAGCGATATCAAAGCAAATGGGCAAATTCCTAACCATGTTGCAATTATAATGGACGGGAATGGAAGATGGGCAAAAAAAAGAAGCCTGCCGAGAGTTGCCGGTCATAAAAAAGGTGTTGAAACTGTAAGAGAAATAGTTAAAACCTGCGTTGATGTAGGGGTGAATTATCTTACAATTTACACATTTTCTACCGAAAACTGGAAACGTCCTAAAGATGAAGTTTCTACACTTATGCGACTGATTGTTAAAAGTCTGCAGAACGAAACAGACGAACTTCACTCCAACGGAGTAAAATTAACTGCAACCGGAGATATAAACTCGTTACCCTTTATTGTTCAAAAGGAATTACGGGATGCATTCATAAAAACACAAGATAACAGCAAATTGGTATTAAATCTTGCCTTAAGTTACAGCGGCCGTTGGGAATTGGTTGAAGCAATAAAGAAAATTGCCGGGAAAATCAGCAGTAAAGAATTGTTGCCTGAAGATATATCCGAAAATATTATTTCGGAAAATCTTTTAACCAATAATTTTCCCGATCCCGATCTTTTAATAAGAAGCGGAGGCGAATACCGAATCAGTAATTTCCTATTATGGCAGATTGCTTATTCGGAATTATATTTTACTGAAACACTTTGGCCGGATTTTAAAGCTGTGGATTTCTTGGAAGCTATTAACGATTATCAAAGCAGAGAGAGAAGATTTGGACTTGTCAGCGAGCAAATATCAAAAAAAAATGAAAGAAAAAGAGAGAAAAACACTGTTAAGATTTAGTCTGTTTATTTTAATACTGTTATCCATTTCAAGTTATGCACAAACTAATCGTGCAAATTATAAAATACTGGGTATTACTGTCGAAGGCAATAAATCTGCAGATGCTTCAATTATTATTGCAAACAGCGGTCTGAAAAATGGCGATGAAATTGAAATACCCGGTGACCAGACAAACGGTGCAATCAGCAAATTATGGAAGCTTAACATATTTTCGGATATAAAAATACTAGCTGATAAAATAATCGGCGATGGAATATTTCTTCTTATTAAAGTAGAAGAATATCCTCGGCTTGAAGATGTTGTTTTAGAGGACAATGATGAACTTGATGAAGACGATATAATGAAAGAAGTGAATATTGTTAAAGGACAGATACTTAAAACTTTTGAAATATACAAAATAAAAAGCCGTCTTAAAAAAGCCTACGATAAAGAAGGATATTTGAATGCAAAGATCGATCATAAATTTTACAGTTTTGTAAAAGCAGATACAACTGATGACGATGAAATCATAGTTACTTGGAGAAATAATGACGATTATTCTGATGAATATGAAAAAGAATACGAAATTGATCCTGATTCTAAAAGCGATATCGTAACAAAAATGAAAGACCGCGTTTTACTTAAATTTACTTTTAAAGAAGGTGACGAAGTTGTTGTAAGAAACATATACTTCACAGGAAATACAGCATTCGATAATTCAGATTTAAAAGGTCAATTGGAAGAAACAACCGAAGCAAGATGGTGGCGTTTTTGGTCAAGTTCGAATTTGAATTTGGATGATTTAAAAAAAGATAAAGAAGTACTTACAAACTTTTACAGAAAAAACGGTTACCGCGATTTTGAAATAGTTAAAGACTCGCTCGAATATTCCAAAGACAAAACCGATGTTAATCTTAATTTCAGTGTTTACGAAGGTCCGCAGTATAAAATCCGGAACATAGATTGGATAGGAAACACAGTATATTCTGATACTGTTTTATCGACGCAGCTTAATTTTTCGAAAGGCGATGTTTACGATTATGAAAGGTTTACACAGAATCTTCGCGGAAACGAAGCTCAGACAGACGTTTCTTCATTGTATTATGATACCGGGTATCTTACTTTTTCGTTAATACCGAAAGAAATGCGTGTCGGGCAGGATTCTATTGATGTTGAAATAAGAGTTACTGAAAATAACAGGTTTAAAATAGGGAAAGTTGATATTACCGGAAACGATAAAACTAAAGATAAAGTAATAAGAAGAGAACTTTATTCTATCCCGGGAGATTATTTTAGCAGAAGTTATATTTTTCGCAGTCTTCAACAGCTAGCAAATCTGCAGTTTTTTAATGTTGAAAAATTATATAAAGAAGGTGTGGATTACAAACCTGTAAACGACAGTACAGTTGGATTGGCATATAAAGTTGAAGAAAAGTCGAGCGATTATCTTAACGCTTCGGTAGGTTACAGCGGAGCTTTCGGTTTCAGCGGAGCAATAGGCGTAACATTGACTAATTTTTCAATTGCAGAACCGTTTTCGCTTGGCGGAGGACAAATACTTAATTTCAACTGGCAGTTCGGTGTCGGCAATTATTATCGTACTTTCAGTCTTGGTTTTACTGAACCTTGGTTTAACGATACTCCAACTATGGTTGGTTTTGATCTCTACGATACAAGACAAAATTATATTTATTCGCTGCATCAGGCAGGAATTACATTAAAAGTAGGAAGACGTTTAACCTGGCCGGATGATTATTTTTCAGTACAAGGAAAGCTCGGTTTTCAGTATAATGACGTTAAAGATGGTCAGGGCTATTATCATGAAGGAGTGTCTAGACAGTTTACTCTGGGTGCAACTATAAGCAGAATTGATATTGATAATCCTGTATTCCCTTCCAAAGGTTCTAAAGTTGCTTTATCGGCAGAACTTTCAGGCGGACCTTTTTTACCAGGAAATGTTGATTATTACAAGTTTGATTTCTCAGCAGAATGGTATAAACCATTATTTAAAACAAATCGTGTAGTTTTTTACGCAAGTACAAATTTGGGATATATGGATGAATTAAAAAGCGGAACACCAATTGAACCTTTTGAATTTTATTATATGGGCGGTAACGGTATGGTTATTTCTACAACACCGTTAAGAGGTTATGAAGATAGGACAGTTGGACCGATAAATCCATATTCGGATGATGCTCTTGGATCAAGAGTAATGACAAAATATACATCCGAGTTAAGGGTAGCGTTAGCATTAGAACCAATTCCAATTTATATATTGGCATTTGCTGAAGCCGGCAATACATTTTTTAATTTAAAAGAAACAGATCTTTTCAATTTGAAAAAGTCAGCAGGTTTTGGTGCAAGATTATTAATTAACCCTGTAGGTTTGGTAGGGTTTGATTACGGTTATGGATTTGACAGGAAAAGTGTTGACGGGAACGATCCTTCGTGGATGTTCCATTTTCAATTTGGTAAAGGATTTTAACAATAATAAAAAACGAGGTAATTGTGAAAAAGACATTAGTATTTTTTTTCTTGATAGCAGCAACGACTTTAACGTTTGCTCAAACAGTACAGCAAAAAACAGGCTGGGTAAATTTCCAGTCAATTATGCAGCAATATCCTTTAGCAATAAAGGCACAGAGCGATCTTGATGTTTATGTTTCGAAAAAGACAAGAGAACTTGACAGCATGAAAGTTGCACTTCAAAATGATTATGCAAATTATCAGAAACAAGCTGCATCAATGACACCTGAAGCCAAAAAAACAATGGAACAGGATATTACTACAAAAAGCCAGGCTTTAGAACAATATCAGCAGAAAATATTTGCTCAGCCAAATGGTGAAGTTTATTTAAAAAATGAAGAACTGTTCGCTCCAATTAAAGAAAAAATATTTGCAGCTATAGAAGCTATTGCAAAAGAAGAAGGAATGAAGTATGTTTTAGATAGAAGTACAGAAGCAATTGTAATTTATGCAGACTCTGAATTTGATATAACTTACAAGGTACTTGACAGATTGAACAGAAAGAAATAAAAATTAAAAGGCGTTTTAATGAAAAAGCTCATTTTTGTTTTATCATTTTTAATAGCACAACCGGTTCTTGCACAACTAAAAATAGGATATGTTGATTCGGACGCAATATTATCGCAATTAGCCGATGCGCAAGATGCACAGAAAAAACTCGATCAAATAGTTCAGGAATGGCAGGAAGAATTGAGTAAATTAGAAAAAGAATGGAAACTTAAATATGATGATTATGAAAAAAGAAAACTAATTATGAGCGATCAAAAAAGAGCTTTAGTTGAAAGCGAATTATATCAAATGGAAAAAGATATTGAAAAATTCAGGCAAGATAAATTCGGCGTGAATGGAGAGCTTTTCCAGCAGCAGGAAGAATTAATGAAACCGGTGCAAAATAGAATCTTCAATGCTATAAAACTTGTGGCTGATGATGAAGAATTGGATTTCGTTTTTGACAGAAGCGGGGATATTGTATTTTTGTACGCAAAACCTGATTATGATATAACTAATAAAGTTCTTGAAAAATTGAAATGATTTTGAATGAAAATAAAAGCAAAAGAAGCCGCCGACTTAGTCGGCGGTACTATAATAGGCAATCAGGATGTAAGTTTTTCGCAGATTGCCAAAATTGAAACTGCCGGTCGCGATGACCTGACACTTCTTTACCTGCCTGCTTATATAAAGTATCTGGAAACAACAAAAGCTTCAATAGTAATAATTAAACCGGATATCGAAAGAACAAATAAAAATGCAACATATATTATTTGTGATAATCCCGGGAAGGCTATACAAACAATAATTTCGAAATACTTCAATCCCGAATTCAAACTATCCGGAATAGATAATTCTGCATTTATTCATCCTGAAGCAGAGGTGGATAGTTCCGCGGCTATCGGGAAAAATGTAATTATCTCGGCAGGATGTAAAATTGGAGCTCGAACAAAAATCTTCCACAATACAGTTATAATGGATAATTGCAAAATAGGTAATGATTGTCTGATCCATTCTAATGTTTCCATTCGCGAAAATTGTAAAATGGGCAATAATGTAATTATTCATTGCAACACTGTGATTGGTTCCGATGGTTTCGGGTATAAAACAGATGAAAAAGGTATTTATAGAAAAGTACCTCAGATTGGTAATGTAATAATTGAGGATGATGTAGAACTCGGTTCGAATATGTCTGTTGATAGAGCTGCATTCGGTTCTACAATAATAAAAAAAGGGGCAAAAATTGATAATCTGGTGCAAATAGGGCACAATGTTGTTGTGGGTGAAAATACAGTTGTTTCCGGTCAGGCTGGAATTTCGGGAAGTACAAAAGTCGGAAACAACTGTATTTTAGCAGGACAAGTAGGGCTTGCCGGACATATCGAAATTACTGACGGCGTTATTATCGGTGCGCAATCAGGTACGGCAAAATCAATTGAAAAGCCTGGAATGTATTTCGGTTCTCCGGCAAAGGAGGCATCAACAGCATTCCGGATTGAAGCGCATATAAAAAATCTGCCGAAATACGCCGAACGTATTAAAAATCTAGAACAAAAAATAGCCGAACTAGAAAAAGAAAAATCAAAGGAAATATAATGTTAGAATCACAGAGAACGATAAAAAAATCAATATCGATGACCGGTTACGGACTTCATACGGGCACTTCTTGCAAGATGACATTTAAGCCAGCACCCGAAAATTACGGAATTAAATTTGTCCGCACCGACTTACCGGATAAACCGGAAATTCCGGCAAATGCAGATTTTGTTGTTGATATATCGCGCGGAACAACTTTAGGAATCGGGGATATTAAAGTCCACACAGTTGAACACGTATTAGCTGCAATTGTTGGTTTGCAAATAGATAATATAGTAATTGAGCTTGAAGGAATTGAGCCGCCGATAGGCGACGGCAGCGCAATGCCTTATGTAGAAAAATTGTTAAAAGTAGGATTTGAAGAACAAGCTGCTCCTAAAGACTATTTGATAATTGATGAAACAATAATGCACCATAACGAAGAAGAACAGGTTGATATTGTTGCTCTTCCGTTAAACGATTACAGAATTACAGTTATGGTTGATTATCAAAATCCAGCTCTCGGAAGCCAGCATACAGGGTTGTTTAATCTGGAAAAAGAGTTTGTAAACGAATTTGCTCCGGCAAGAACCTTTTGTTTTTTAAGCGAAGTTGAAAAGCTTGCAGATGCCGGACTTATTAGAGGCGGCAGCTTTGATAATGCAGTTGTAATTATAGATCGTGATCTGGATGAAAAAGGAATTAAAAATCTTCAAAAAAAGCTGAAACTGAAAGAAGATATTTCTCTTGGAACAACCGGCTTTCTGAACAACAAATCCTTGCGTTTCAGAAATGAGCCGGTACGTCATAAATTACTTGACCTTTTAGGTGACCTTGCATTAATCGGTACACCTATAAAAGCACAAATATTAGCTGCCCGTCCGGGACATAAAGCTAACGTTGAGTTTGCAAAAAAAGTAAGAAAATTGTATCATCAGAAAAAAATTGAAAAGAAATATCAATTAGTTAAAAAAGAAGGAATTGTATTTGATCAAGAGGCAATTCAGCGGATACTTCCTCACAGATATCCATTTTTAATGGTTGATAAAATAATTGATCTAGAATTTGATAAAAAAGTTATAGGAGTTAAAAATGTTTCGGGAAACGAACCGTTTTTTCAAGGTCACTTTCCCGGAAGACCTGTTATGCCTGGTGTTTTGATTCTTGAAGCAATGGGACAAACCGGCGGCATTCTGCTTTTAAACTCACTTCCCGAGCCCGAAAAAAAACTTGTTATGTTTATGGGAATTAACAATGCTAAATTCCGTAAACCGGTTGTTCCGGGTGACCAATTAATTATTGAAGTTGAACAAGTAAGTGTTAAACGAAAAATAGTAATGATGTCTGCAAAAGCCTTTGTTGACGATAAACTTGTTGCAGAAGCTGATTTTGTTGCTGCAATAGTTGATAAAGAAATATCCGAACAGGAAAATAAATGATAAATATTCATCCAACAGCAATTGTAAGTAATAATGCAAAAATTGGGAATAATGTTGAAATCGGACCGTTTACCATAATTCACGATGACGTTGAAATTGGGGATGATTGCCAAATCGATTCCTCTGTTGTAATTTATAACGGAGCAAGAATAGGAAACAGAGTTAAAATATTTCAGGGATCATCTATTGCTAACATTCCGCAGGATTTAAAATTCAATAATTGCGAATCCTATTTTTATATTGGAGACGATACAGTTATACGGGAATTTGTAACGTTGCACAGGGGTACCGAAGCAACAGGTTTTTCGAGAATAGGAAAAAATTGTTTGTTGATGGCATATGTGCATGTTGCTCACGATTGTGTTGTAGGGGATAATTGCATTATTGCAAATGCTGTGCAGCTTGCCGGACACGTAACTTTAGAAGATTGGGTAATTGTTGGCGGTGTTACACCGGTGCATCAGTTCTGTAAAGTCGGTCAGCATTCTATGATAGGCGGAGGATTTAAAATTGCTACCGATATACCTCCTTATATTCTTGGCGGCGGTTATCCCTTAAGATTTGCCGGAGTTAATATTATCGGCTTAAAAAGGCGCGGATTTGCCACTGAAGATATTGAAACTATCAAGAAAATATACAGAATAATGTACAATTCTGGTTTAAACTTTTCGCAATCGCGCGAACGAATAAAGAATGAATATTCGGAAAATAAATACGGAAAAATAATTCTGGATTTTATCGGGAAAGGCGAAAGGAGTATGTTAAGAAGATGAAATGGAAGCTTATAAGATTTGATTCATATTCAGGACAGTATAATATGGATTATGATATTAATCTTGCAAAAAATTGTGAGTCAGATTCAGCATATCTTCGTTTTTACAGATGGGAACCCTATTGCATTTCATTAGGAGCAAATCAAAAGGAAGAAGAGTTGGATTTAAGAAAAATTAAGAACGATAAATTAGATTTTGTTAAAAGACCGACCGGCGGAAGAGCAATACTTCATGCAGAAGAATTAACATATTCGGTTATATTGCCAACTTCCTCGGGTTTAGGTTCAAAAGAAGTTTACCGGAACATTTCAGAAGGCCTGGTTAAAGGACTTATATTATATAATGAAAAACTTTTGGGGGTTGAACTGGAAGATGAACAACCCGATTTTTTGAATCTTTTGGGACAATCATCCGGCAGCCTTTGCTTTGCAAGCACAGCAAAAAGCGAAGTAAAATATAAAGGAAAGAAACTGATAGGCAGCGCTCAAAGAAAACTGAACAATGCGCTTTTACAACATGGTTCGGTTCTTTGCGGAAAATTTCATAACAAACTGCCTGAATATCTAAATATTTCTTATTCTGAAAAAGAAGCATTAAAAAAAGAGCTTAAAGAAAAGACAATTGAATTGGAAACAATAATCGGCAGTAAAACAGATTACCAAAAATTGGAAGAATGTTTGATTTCAGGGTTGGAAAACCAAATGAACATAAAGTTTAAATATTAAAGAAGAGTGGTATTATGAGTGTGAATAACGAATTCAGAAGAGTAACCACGCAATCGCTGATTTTAATGAAAAACCATGGCAAAAGGATTTCTGCTTTAACTGCCTACGATTTTATTACCGCAAAGCTGATTGATCAAGCAGGTATAGATGTTATTCTTATTGGAGATTCTTTAAGTAATGTTTTTCAGGGAAACGAAACAACTTTGCCTGTAACAATGGACGAAATGATTTATCATACAAAAGCCGTTACAAAAGGTGTGGAACGTGCAATGATAATTGTTGATATGCCGTTTATGTCGTATCAGACCAATGTTGAAGATGCTTTCAGAAATGCCGGAAGAATTATGAAAGAAACTTCTGCCGGCGGTGTAAAACTTGAAGGCGGAGTTCGTGTTGCTAAAACGGTAGAACACATTACCTCTGCTGGAATTCCTGTTATGGGGCACATTGGTCTTACACCTCAAAGCATACACCAATTTGGAAGCTACAAAGCAAGGGGCAAGGAAGAAGAAGAAGCTAAGCAATTGGTCTTGGATGCAAAAGCTTTGGCTGATGCAGGGGCTTTTTCAATCGTCCTCGAAAAAATTCCTGCTGCTTTGGCGAAAGAAATTACAGACTCAGTTAATATCCCGACTATTGGAATAGGAGCCGGAATACATTGTGACGGACAGATACTTGTAACTCCCGATATGCTTGGATTAAACCAAAATTTTCATCCGCGTTTTGTTAGAAATTATAACAATCTTGCCGAGCAGATTATTGCCTCTGTGGGGAAATATGTATCCGATGTGCAGCAGAAAAATTTTCCTTCTGAACAAGAAAGTTATTAATTGGTGTATGGTATGAAAATATATATTTTAGTATATACTTTTATATCGGGACTGCTGCTATCTTCTTTTGCACAGGATGATTTTACTATCGAACACTATCTGAAAGGTGTTTCGGTGGCAGATATAACTGGGAAACCTGATGATTTATGGATTGCCACGCATAATGACGGAATATATAATTTTGATTCGGGAAAGTTAAAGTGGGAACATCATTCGTCCGCCAATAAAAGCATCGATCAGGATTTCTTTTATACAATCGATAAAAATGATAAATTTGTATGGGCAGGTTCGGCTGACGGACTTTTTACTTTTAATATCCGAAGGAAAAGCTGGCAGAAAAGAAAATTCGGGAAAGGCGGCCAGCTGGGAAATTGGATAAGGGCAGTTAAATACGATAAGTATGATGACTGCCTGTGGATAGGACGTTTTCAGTATCTTACAAAATATGATCTATCAAAAAGACGATTTACAGATTACGATTTAACCATAAAAAAGGATACTAAAAGCAATTCGGTTAAAGCCATAGAATTAGAAGGAAGAAATCTTGTTTGGTTCGGTACCGAAGGCGGATTGCATAAATACGATAAAAGGAAAAATCTTGAAAATAAATCATCCCGAAAGTTTTATGATAACAGTCTGAATTACTTTAAAGGTGAAGGCGACAAAGTATCTGTAAATTCATTGTTCAGCGGCAACGCTCATTTATGGATAGGGCTCGAAGAATTTAAAACAACCGAAAACCCGAATTATAATTTAGGGGGTTTGTATAAATTCGACAGAAATTTTACTTGGGAAAAAATTGATCAATCGGACGGTTTAACAGGAAACGGAATTAATTGTATTACAAATACAGGAAAATATCTTTGGGTATCGGTATATTCTTTTGCAAATATCGGAACACAAAAATACGGAAAGGGACTTGCAATTATAGATTTATCCGATTACAAAGTTATTAAGGTTACCGACGAAAGAATTCCCCTTAACATAAACAAAATATTTTATGACTCCGAGAATATTTGGATTGGAGCTGAAACGGGTTTATATAAAATTAATGTAACAAATAAATTTGCCAAGTTTGAATAAAGGTTTATATGCGGTTTAATAAAAAACGATTAAATGAAATAAAAGAAAAGCTTACCGGAAAAAGAATTGCCGTTATTGGCGATATGATGATTGATAATTATTTTTGGGGAATTGTAAAAAGAATATCTCCCGAAGCTCCTGTTCCTGTTGTGGAAATTGATAATGAGTTTTCGCGTTTCGGAGGAGCGGCAAACGTTGTTCTTAATATTTCAAGTTTAGGCGGCATTCCTTTTCCTATTGGTGTTATAGGAGATGATGCGGACGGTAAATTATTCTGCCAGTTGTTAAAAGATGCCGGAATAAGCAGCGAAGGAATTTTAATTGATAAAAAAAGACCCACAACAGCAAAAACAAGGGTTATAGCTTCGCATCAGCATATTGTTAGAATTGATAAAGAAAGCAAGGAATATATTGATGTTGAAACAGAAAACCGGATACTTGAGCTTTTAAAATTAAATATAGTCAGCATCGATGCAATAATTCTTCAGGATTACAACAAAGGCGTTATTTCAAAGAGAATTATCAGCGAGTGCATAAAACTTGCAAATGATAATAATAAAATAATTACAGTTGATCCCAAATATTTAAATTTTTGTGAATATAAAAATGTTACCTTATTCAAACCGAACAGAAAAGAAACAGAAGATGCCTTGGGAATAAGAATAAATAGCGAAATCGATCTGGAATCAGCCGGCAGACTTCTGTTTGAAAAACTAGAGGCAAAATATATACTTCTTACAATGGGAGAAAAAGGAGTTGCTCTTTTCGAAAAAGGAAAAGATATATTCAGGTTGCCTACACAGGCGCGCAAAGCTGCAGATGTTTCGGGTGCAGGCGATACAGTAATTTCTACAATAACAATGGCTCTTTGCGCTGGTGCCGAAATTAAAGAAGCAGCATATCTTGCTAACTATGCCGGAGGTTTGGTATGCGAAGTAACAGGTATCATCCCAATAGATAAAGATTTGTTATTTAAAACAATTGAAGATAAAAACGATGGATAAATATATTTTTGATGATTGGAACGAATTTTCGGGAATTATTGAAAAATTAAAAAGAAACGGTAAAAAAATAGTATTTACAAACGGCTGTTTTGATATTTTACATGCCGGACACGTTGACTATCTGAATAAAGCCAAGCAGTTCGGCGATGTTCTTGTTGTAGGGCTAAACAGCGATGTTTCGGTAAGAAGCATAAAAGGCGAAAAGCGCCCGATTGTAAATCAAACTGAACGCGCGTTTATTTTATCGAACCTGAAATGTGTAGATTTTGTTGTTTTTTTTAACGAAGATACGCCATATAATATTATCTCGGAAATAATTCCTGGTGTATTGGTAAAAGGTGCCGATTGGTCTGTAGATAAAATTATAGGAAGCGATGTAGTTTTAAAAAATGGCGGTGAAATAAAAACTATTGAATTTGTGAATTTTCAATCAACGTCAAATATTATCAAATCAGTATTAGACAGATATTGCAGTGGTTAAAGAAAAAAAAAATAAAACGAAGCGGACTTTATTTCATAAAGTGGTGAATGTTTTCATCAGCTTTTTTATTTTTTTGATAGTTCTTATTCTCATATTTATAGGGGTTTCTCAAACTAAATTTTTCAGAGATTATTTACGCGACCAAATTGTTTCAATTGCAAATGAATCAATTAATGGAACTTTATCAATCGGAGCTATCGAGGGTTCAATTTTCTCATCTCTTTCGATAAAAGATATTTCGCTTGAAACGGAAGGAGATACTTTAGCAAAAATTCAGTCGGTAGATATTGAAACAAGTTTTCTTGAAATATTTTTCCGGAAAATATACTTCCGGAAAATTGCATTAAATTCTCCCCAATTTAAACTTATACAAAACGATAACGGTAAGTGGAATCTCGATAATCTGATTGTCCCGAAGGAAGAGGAAGAAACCGATTCAAGCCGTTTCCCTTTTATAATTCAAGTCAATAAACTTCAAATTCAGGATATGTATTTCCTTCGAAAGGCATATCAATATAGTAATTCATCGGAAACATATACTACAATTAATCCTGAAGATCTGGAGATTAAAAATTTTAATATTGACGTAAAAGCTGCAATTGATAATAAAAATTCGGTTTACCTATTGCATCTCGATAATCTTGCATTTACTCCCAATCTAAAAAGTTTCAATCTGAAAAAATTCAGCGCCGATTTTCATATAACAAATGATTTTACAGAAATTAATAATTTTACATTTATAACTGACAGTTCGGATATCAATTTAAGTTTGCGTCTGGACAGTGTTAACTTTTTAGAGAATCCCGATATTGCACAATTGAAAGAATATCCTGTATCGCTTGAGCTGAATGTAAATAATTTCAATTTCGATGATCTTACTTCGTATGTTGAAGGCACTAGCCTTCTTAAAGGAAATTCATCCTTATATTTAAATGCTTCGGGAAAATTCGGGAATATCGAAATAAAACGGCTTGTGCTGGATTTTCTTAAAACGCATCTTGAAGTAAGCGGAAATATTAAAAACCTCGATCATCCTGAAAATTTAGTTATAGATGCATACATTTCTAATTCGCAAATATCCGCATCAAATGCTCAATACTTACTTCATAACATTGAACTTCCCTTCCGCCGCGATTTACTTGTTGAAAATATTGAAGCTTCATTCCAAGGGAAACCGACAAATTTTAAGTCTTTTTTTAAGGCGGAAGCCGAAGGAGGTTCGTTAAATTTAAACGCCGAAATGAACCTCGATGTTAATCCGATGAATTATAAAATATCAGCAGAATCTGAGAACTTGGATATTTCATCAGTAAGCGGACTAAATACAAATCTAAATTCAATAATTAATATTCAAGGAAAAGGAACATCTCCTGAAGATTTGAATTCTGACTTTATGGTATTGATTGACAGAAGCACAATTGAAGGAATTTCGGTAGATTCATTAAAGTTTGATATTGCAGCCCGGAATAAAATCATTGAAATCCTTTCATCATTTAAAATTGAAAATTCTTCCAATAATTTGCAGGCATTATTTGATTTTGCGGATGATTCGTCAACAGCATTCAATGCATCGCTTAAATCGCAGAATTTCGATCTTTCCGAAATAATCAGCGATACATCAAAATCCACATCGCTTAATTTTCTATTGAGCGCCTCCGGTAAAAATATTAACTTAGATAAAATGAATGCCGGAATAAAACTTCAAATTGACAGTTCAGATTTTATGGGTGAATTTATAGCTGATTCGGAAATGGAACTTAAACTGAGCTCAAATAAGAATAACGAAAGAAGAATAGAATTTACTTCGCCAATTATTGATATGAATGTTTTTGGCGATTTTTCAATTAACGAAGCAATAGAACTAATTCAATATGAATCTTCTGTTATTACGGAAATTATCCGGGAAAAAGTTGATGAACTGAATCCGATAAGCATGGTTTTGGATACAGCTGCTGCTGATTTGAAAAATGGGACAGACGAAGAAATACCGGACATAGTAAATAAAGAAATGGAAATTGAATACGATTTTACATTAAAGGATTTGTCTTTAATTGCATTGTTTATTGGAAGCGGTAAATTCGATGTGTCTGGAAAAGGCGAAGGTAAAATTGCAAACAGCGGGAACAACTTTTCGGTGAATAACCAGCTCGATATAGATCATATGTTAAATGTAACCGAAGAAAATGTTTTGTATCTTTCCAATTTTGAAACAAGTCTGAATTTTATAAGGGATAACACAACAAGAGATTTTGATAACCTTTTCGGGTCGGTTTCTCTTACAGGAACAAGAGCTTTCAGCAATGTTGTTCTTGATGATTTAAACGCCGATTTAATTTTTAACCAAAGCAAACTGTTTTTTAATATTTCGGGAATTGTTGATACTGTATTAAATGCTGAGACCGAAGGTATTCTTGAAATGACCAAAGGAAAACAATTAATTAAATTCAGCGGACTTTCGCTCGATTTTAAAGGAGTAAACTGGAGCAGCAAGGATACTATCGAAGCTGTTTTTACTCCGCAGGATTTTACGGTAACTAACTTTAATTTGCATCATAATTTATCTCAATTAAATGTTTCCGGTTTTCTCGACAGTTTGGGAAATCAAAATTTTGTTATAAAGGCAAACGGCTTGGAAGGAAATACCATCAACAGATATATCCCGGGATTTGAATACAGCGATATTGATTACGGTTTAAATCTTCAAGCTGAAATTGCTGGAAGTTTAGAAGAACCGCATATGAATCTCAGTATGGATGTGAATAAGATTAAGTACGAAAAAGTTAATCTGGGTTATTTATTATGTAACATTTCATACGAAAAAGAAATGCTGTACTCCCGTATTAATTTTATAGATTCTACCTACAACACCGGGAACCCGACGCTTTCTTTTTCCGGGATAGTTCCGGTAAATTTATCGTTTACACCTGTTGAGGAACGTTTCCCTGAAGATAAAAATCTTGACCTCAAAATCAGATCAAAGGATTTTAATTTAAGCACATTCGGAAACTCAATACCAAATATAAAAGATCAGAGAGGAATTGTTAGTGGGGAAGTATATATTTGCGGAACCGCATTAAATCCTGAATTCAGCGGAAATATAAATGTGAGTGAAGGCGAATTCCGGGCAAATCTCAATAATTTGATTTATTCTTACGAGGCTGATCTCGATTTTCGAAATAACGATTTGGCGATAAATAATTTAAAAGTGCAAAACCTTGAAGGCTCTCTGCGGAAGGGAACAATAAACGGAAACGGTTTAATCGAGTTTAACGAATTTCAAGTATCGGTTGTAAACCTGAATATGAAAGGAGATATTGCGCTGCTTGGAAAAACTTCCAAGTCAACAAATCCTTTTCTTTACGGAGACCTTTTTATTGCAACAAACGGTGATTTGAATTTTAAATATGAAAAAGGACAATCATCAGTAAAGGGCTCGGTAGATTTAGTTGAAACAGATCTTGTTTTTGCTACCGAAGAAGCAAACTTCAGTAATACAGGAAAAGGAATTATTTATGAATTTGCGGTTGATTCAACAAAAATTGATTACGAGCAAATAAAGTTTAATAAACTTGTATCAGTTCAAGGGAAAAATAAAAACGGAAGAAAGAACGGCGGCAGTGCCGATTCCGAAATAAATTATGATTTAGAATTAAAAATAGAGAATAATGCAAAAATAGTATTTGTTTTTTCGGCTGTTGCCAACCAAAAACTTGTTGTGGAAGCAGCCGGCAATCTTAAATATGCTACAGATAACGGGTTAACAAGAGCGCAGGGTTCATTTGTTTTGCTGGATGGTTCGTATCTCGATTTTTTTAAGAAATTTGATGCTGCCGGAAAAATCCGCTTCGAATCCTCACTTATTGATCCATTTCTGGATGTTACAGCAACTTATTTAAGCGATTGGGAAGATAAATCCCAAAGTACCCCGGTAACAACGCCTGTGGCAGTTAAAATGAAACTGGAAGGATTAAACAGCCAGATAGGTAAACTTATTGTAGAAAATCCTCATAACCTAAAAATATACATCGGCGAGAACAACATTTCATCGAATACGCCCGATAACAGATACGATATGAGCAATATTCTCACGTTTATTCTAATTGGAAGTCTGCCCGATCCGAATACAGGACAGCTTTCGGCAAGCGACAGAAATCTTTTAGGAAATTTCAGCAATACTGCTACTTCATTTTTGGGACCTATTTTAACAAATGTTTTAAATTCTGCGGGAGTTAATGCAATAAGTAATATTCAGATAGAAAAAACATATGAAGGAACAAAGTTTAATATTGCAGGAAGATATAAAAAATTGCGTTACAGTCTTGGTGGTACAGCAGAAGTGTTTAATCCGGAAAATGCAGATATAAAAGTTGAATACATTTTTAATCCTAACTTTTCTAGTAGTTTACATAGAAAAAGACCCGTAAATTCGTTAGGCTCAAACGAATCGATGGTTGAATTTGGCTTAAAATTTAAGGTGGAGTTTTAATGAAAAAGAAAATCAAAGCTTTTTTTAAAAACAATTCTTCGGTTAAAATTAAATCAAAAGAACTTGCAGAAAAACTAAAAATTAAATCGTTAAGCGATTATGAGAGTATGAAGCATTTTCTTCATCAACTGGAAAAAGAAGGATTTATTGTTAAAATAGGTAAAAGATACAGTTATTGTAAACTTGGCAGCGGGAGAATAACCGGAACTCTTAATTTAATAAAGGACGGAAGTTACGGTTTTGTAATTTGCGACGATAAAGACCAAAACGATATTTTTATTGCTCAGCGAAATTTAGGAACTGCTATTGAAGGCGATAAAGTTGAAATAAATCTGCTTGCCAAACAAAAAGGCAAAAGTTTGGAAGGCGAAATAATAAGTGTCCTTTCGCGGCAAAAAAATGAATTCATCGGCACCCTTAAAAAAACACGTTCATTTTATTTTGTGCAGCCAAATCTGGGCGAATTCCATAGGGATATTTATATTTCCGAAAAATATCTTAACGGAGCTATGCCGGGTGATAAAGTGGTTGTTAATTCCTTCGAATGGAATTCTTTACAGCAGAATCCGGAAGGAAAGATTAAAGAAATATTAGGCAAAGCGGGTTCATACCAAACAGAAATTGCTTCCATTGCGCGCGAATTCGAACTGCCATATAAATTCCCCGATGAGGTTATTGCGGAAGCAGAAAAAATTCCGCTTGAAATACCTGATGCCGAAATTAAAAAAAGGCTGGATTATCGGCAAAAACCGGTATTCACTATCGATCCTGAAGATGCAAAGGATTTTGACGATGCTGTTTCGATAGAAAAACTTGATAACGGTAATTTCAATATTGGAATTCATATTGCAGATGTTAGCCATTATATTGCAAACGATTCGGCTTTGTACCGTGAAGCTTTACTGAGAGGAAACAGCGTTTATTTTGTTGGTAAAGTTATACCTATGCTGCCCGAAAGACTTTCCAACAATATCTGCTCGCTTGTTCCTAACGAAGAAAGACTTACATTTTCGGTTGTTGCGGAAATTACGCCCAGAGGAAAAGTAGAAAAATACACTATTTCTAAATCTGTTATTAATAGTAAGCGCCGTTTCACATACGAAGAAGCGCAGGAAATAATTGATACCAAAAAAGGTGATTTCAGCAGCGAGCTTTTGCAGCTTAACAAAATCGCAAAAATTCTTCGGGATAAAAGAATGAAAGCCGGAAGTATAAATTTTAATACTCCGGAAGTAAAATTTGAACTTGATGCTAATGGAATTCCGTTAAATGTAAAAATAAAAAAATTACTCGAAGCAAATAACCTGATTGAAGAATATATGCTGCTTGCAAATCAAATTGTTGCAAAACATATTAACCTCCCGTCCGAAGGAATTTTCCCGTTTGTTTACCGGGTTCACGATCTTCCGGATACTGAAAAAATAGGCGAGTTTGCATTATTTGTAAAATCATTAGGTTATTCATTCGATCCTGCTGCAGCAAATAAATCGATGCAATTCCAGATTTTATTCGATACGGTTAAAGGAAAAGAAGAAGAAGCTATAATAAATGAAGTTGCTATCCGATCGATGGCAAAAGCTGTTTATTCAACACAAAATATAGGGCATTACGGACTCGGTTTCCGGTATTATGCTCACTTTACATCTCCAATCCGCCGTTTTGCCGATTTAGCTGTGCATAAACTTTTATTCGATTTTATTAAGAAAAAAAAGCCATTTGCCGATGAAAACAAGCTCGAAAAAATTTCGGCTCATATTTCGGCTCAGGAACGAAAGGCCGTAAATGCCGAAAGATATTCTGTTAAGTTAAAGCAGCTTGAGTATCTGCAAGATAAAACAGGATACGAATTTTTAGGAGTTATTTCCGGTGTTACAAACTTTGGATTTTTTGTTCAGCTTAATCATAGTCTGGCAGAGGGATTGATTAGGCTTTCGGATCTTGATGATGATTATTATATTTATGACGAAAAAAAATATTCGCTCATAGGAAAAAGAACGAAAAAAGTTTTCCGGCTGGGCGATAAAGTAAATGTAAAGATTGCACGTGTAGATGCCGAAAAAATGGAAATTGACTTCATTTTATTGGAAAAACTCTAATGAGGTTTATTTATGAAGCAGCTATTTTATATCTTTTTATTTTTTGGTTTGTTAACGCAAAGTGTTTTCAGCCAGTTCGGTCAGAATAAAGTTCAGTATAAAGTTTTCGACTGGTACTATATTCAGACTAAACATTTTGATATATATTTTACCGATAATTCGAATACAATTACCGAATTTACTGCTAAAGCAGCTGAGGAGGCTTTAGCGCATATAGAAAACGAACTGAATTATAAATTAAATAACAGGCTTAGTCTGGTTGTTTATAATTCGCATAATGATTTTCAGGAAACAAATACAACTGATTCATACCTAAGCCGAGGAGTTGGCGGATTTACCGAGCCTTTTAAAAACAGAATTGTATTCCCTTTTGAAGGTAATTACAAAAAATTCAGACACGTTATTCATCACGAATTAGTTCATGGCGTAATGCGCGATATGCTCTATGGCGGAACTGTACAAAACATAGTTTCTAAAGGAATTACACTTGATCTTCCTCATTGGTATCACGAAGGCATGGCAGAATATATTTCGTCGGGCTGGGAAACTAATACCGATATGTTTATCCGGGATGCTATTATTAATGATTATTTACCGGATATAGATGAGTTAACCGGATATTTCGGTTACAGAGGCGGACAAGCAGTTATGAAATTTATTGCAGAAAAATACGGCGAAGGCAAAATAGGAGAAATACTTTCGAAAGCCAAAGGATTAAGCAATTTAAACGAGGCAGTAAAGGCTTCGCTGGGAATATCTTTAAAGGAATTAAACGAAAAATGGAAAAAAGAACTAAAAATAACATTTTGGCCGGATATTGCTCAAAGGGACGATCCGGATGTTTTTGCAAAGAGGCTTACAAATAACAAAGAGGATGGCGGGTTTTATAACTCGAGTCCGGCAATTTCACCTCAGGGTGATAAAATTGCGTTTATTTCCGACCGAGATGTTTTTTTTAATATTTACATAATGGATGCATTCGACGGAAAAATTATTAAAGAAATTGTTGAAACCGGAAGAACAAACGATTTTGAAGAACTGAATGTTTTAACACCTGCAATTACTTGGGCGCCGGATAATAAAAAAATTGCTTTTTCCATTAAATCCGGCGGTTACGATGTAATTTATATTGTAGATACCGAAGATGAAGAAAAAGAAATTCTGCCAGTACAATTAGAAGGTATTTCATCAGTAAGCTGGTCACCAGACGGAAAGTATATAGCCTTTGTAGGGCATTCACAACACCAATCGGATATTTATATTTATAACCTGCACCAAAAAGAATTGCTTAATATTACAAACGATTTATATTCCGAAACTGACCCGTCTTGGTCTTGGGACGGTCAGAATATTTTTTATGCATCTGATAATGAAGAATCTTTCGGTCCGGATAGAATTATAGAAGAAAATGTAAATGAAATTAAAATCAGCGAAACAGATATTTTCAGCGTAAATATTGAAACCAGAATTATTACCCGCTATACCGATAATAAATACAGCGATGAATCTTCTCCTGTTTTATCGCCCGATGGCAAATATCTGTTTTTTATTTCAGATATCAATGGAATCAGTAACATTTATAAAAAAGAAATTGATCTTAATGAGGGTTTTTATGATTATTCATCTGACTATACTGTCCCTATAACAAATTCTCTTAACGGGTTAAATCAGCTTTCTATTTCGAAAGACGGAAAAAAACTTGTCTTCAGTTCCTTATATAATTCAGGTTATAACATATTTTTAATTAACAATCCTTTAAATTTGAATATCCAAAAAGAAGAATTAGAGCCGACTTCTTATATGCAGCAATACAAATTATATAAAGAAGAAGATGCTGCTAATCCGAATTTCCTTTCATTTAATTTCCGCGAAAATATTTATGACTATACCGATTCAGCAGGGGAAGTTTACGTAGATTCCGTACACGAAAATGGAAATAATATTTTTATTGGGAATTACGAAGAAAAAGATACTCTCTATTCGGTGCAAACCCAGGACTACCGCAATTATGTTTTTGGGAAAGATATCCAAACAAATTCAACCGATTCGCTGGAAAATATAAATCTATTTAATGAAAAACTTGACCGTAACGGAAATTTTCTGGTTCACAAATACAAAATAAATTTTTCTGCTGATTTAATATATGCAAATGCCGGCTATAGCACTTTTTACGGTCTGCTTGGAACAACAGTAATGTCATTCAGTGATGTTCTGGGAAATCATAGGCTGATTGGAATTACAAGTATGCAGATTGATCTTAAAAACAGCGATTACGGGATTGCCTACCAATATCTTCCTAAAAAAATAGATTTGGGATTTGAAGCTTTCCACACTGCAAGATTTGTATATCTCTCAGGAATCAGGGATTCCGAATTGCATCGTTTCCGCAATGTAGGATTTGTTGCCTCGGCAAGTTATCCTACAAGCAGATTTTACAGATGGGATGCAAGCATTGGCATGTTAAACCTTACATCCGACAATTTAGACAACCCTCTTTCAAAAACAGAAAAAGTAACTTATTTTATCCCGTCAATAAGTTTTGTACACGATAATACGCTGTATGGTTATATTTCTCCTATTGAAGGAACGCGTTACAACCTTACTTTGTTCGGAAATCCGGGACTTAACGGAAAGAGAAGAAGTTTTTATTCTATGAATTGGGATTACAGAAAATATTTCAGATTTTTATACGACAATTCATTTGTATTCCGCATTTCGGGGGGCTATTCCGGAGGTGCAAATCCACAAAGGTATTTTCTCGGGGGAACGGATAATTGGATAAACAGGAAATTTGCTACAGGCGAAATTCCGCTTAGCAATGCATCCGATTTTGCGTTTTTAAGTCCTGCCCTGCCGATGCGCGGTTACGATTATGCCGAAAGAATAGGAACTAAATATTCATTAATGAATCTTGAATTAAGAATGCCTTTGCTAAGATATTTATTTAACAATCCGTTTCCGCTTTTAGGACAAAGCATTCTCAATACAATCTTTATAGATGCAGGTTCCGCCTGGGATAATAATAAAAAGCTGCAGTTTTTTGAAAAAAATGAAAATGGTAAATTAATAACTAAAGATTTGCTTCTGGGAACTGGAGTAGGCGCACGATTATACCTCCTTTATTTTCTTGTCCGTTTTGATGTTGCCTGGTCATTTGATATGAATAAGTTTTCCAGACCGAAATACTATTTTTCTTTAGGAACAGATTTTTAAAGAAAAAGCCCGTAGAGGGCTTTTAATGTTTTTCTTCTTTCTTTTTCGCTGGTTTCTTATAATCGGTTTGATAAAATCCAGTACCTTTAAAAATTGGTCCGGCACCCGCACCGATAAGCCTTTTCAAAGTTCCTTTGCATTTAGGACATTCTGTTAAAGGATTATCAGAAATCTTTTGGAATTCCTCAAATTGATAATTACAAACCGTACACTTGTAGTCGTAAGTCGGCATCATTTCTCCACATCTTTTTCATTCAACTTGTAAAAATATGAGTTTTATTTAAAATAATAAATACTATTGCCTTAATATTTTATAAATTACGTATTAAAAAAAACAATCTTATGCGAATATTTAAAATTGCCTCATTAATAATTGCAGGCACATTATTTCTATCTGGATGCCTTAATTATGACCAGAATACCATAGTAAAAGCAGATGGTTCCGGTGAAATGTATCTTCATTGCTGGATTAAAGTTACAGAACAGTACGATTCAGCAAGTTTAACTAAATTTGCGTTATTTAATAAAGATTCTCTCGGCAATATTTTCACATCACGGTTTACCGAAGTTGAAAAAATATATGTTTACAAAATGAATCAAGACAGTGTATTTCATTCGAAAGTACATCTTTCATTTACACATTTCGATTCTTTGGGACTTGTAAGGGGCTTTAAAAATTTCAATTTTTCTTTTTCAAGAGGACCGGGAAATACTATTATTTTTTCACATGTTATTAATCCTTTTCCAAGTGTTTTTGGAATAGGCAGAGGTGATGAGGAAATATCTTATACCTATTCTCTTCCTGGTGAAATTGTAAAACATAACGCAACCGGGCAGAAAAAGAATAATCTTTATTGGAAATTTAAAAGCAGCGATGTTGAAAGATTTCAGACGCTTACAGCAACATACCGGCCATTTAAACTTGAAGAAACCCCTAAGTGGATTTATTATATAGCTTTGTCAGTTCTGCTCATTGTTACAATTTTTCTGTTGAGAAGCAAACGCCGATAAATCAGTTAGAATACTTATTAAAAATGTAATAATTGACAAGGCAGATAGAATTCTGTATATTTTGTATCTGTCTTTAAATGACTTTTAAATTTTATGATTGATAAAAAACCAATAATTTTTTCCGGCAGATCTAATCCTGTTATTGCCCGAAAGATCAATGAGTATCTTAATTTAATTCCCGGAGAAATAGAATTCCAGAATTTCAGTGATGGAGAAATATGGGTTAAGTATAAAGAAAATATCCGTGGAAGGGATGTTTTTCTAATACAATCTACTCCTCCTCCGTCAGATAATCTTATGGAATTGCTGATAATGATTGATGCAGCAAGAAGATCATCAGCAAAAAGAATTACTGCTGTAATTCCATATTTCGGCTATGCACGGCAAGACAGAAAAGATCAGCCGAGGGTTTCAATAACAGCAAAATTGGTAACTAATATTATTACAACAGCCGGTGCCGACAGAGTAATTGCTATGGATCTTCACGCTGCTCAGCTTCAAGGCTTTTTTGATATACCTATGGACCATTTGTATGCTTCCCCTATTTTTACAGGTCTTTTTAATGAAATAGAAAAAGACCTTGTTGTTTGTTCTCCTGATGTGGGCAGCATTAAATTAGCCAGATCGTACGCTAAACGTCTTCATGCGGGTATTGCCGTAATTGATAAAAGAAGACCAAGAGCCAATGTTGTAGAAGTTATGAATGTGATTGGTGATATTGAAGGAAAGGATATACTGCTTGTAGATGATCTAATTGATACGGGGGGTACTTTTGTAAATGCTGTAAAAGCACTTAAAGAAAAAGGGGCTAATAAAATTTACGGAGCAGTTACACACGCTTTATTTTCGGGAAACGCTGTTGAAATAATTGAAAAATCGGAAGTTACAAAATTATATGTTTCAGACAGTATCCCTTTGAGACCAGACTATGAATATAAGAAAATTGTACAAAAAACCGCATCAGCAATTCTTGCAGAAGCAATAATAAGAACATACAGAAACGAATCTATAAGTTCGTTGTTTGAAATAGATAAAGGATGATTTAAGAATTTATTTTGGAGAAAAGATAAAATGGCAGATTATGTATTGAATGCTAAAAAAAGAGCCCTTTCAACAAAAGGAGCTTTAACAACTTTACGTAAAGAAGGTAAAGTACCAGGAGTTTATTATATCAAAGGTTCAGATACAATTTCCTTAGAAGTGAACGAAACTGCAATTAATGCTTTTGTTTTTACTTCCGAAACTCATATCATAAAACTGAAAATTGAAGGCGAAAATGATGCTGATTGTATTGTAAAAGATGTTCAATTTGATCCGGTAACAGATAAAGTTGTACACTTCGATTTACAGGGAATTAAAACTGACGAGTTAATGCAAGTTGAAATTCCTATTGTTATTAAAGGCAGTTCAGCAGGTGTTAAGGCTGGTGGTAAATTACAGTCCGATGTACACAAACTTGAAATATCGGTTCTTCCTATCAATATACCTGAACATATCGAAATAGATATAACAAATTTAAATATTGGTGATGCAATACACGTTAAAGATTTGAAATATGAAAAGTTCAAGATTCTGAATCGTCCCGATTTGACCGTTGTAACTGTTGTTGCCCCTCGTGCTGAAGCTGAAGCTTCAGAAGAAGCTGCAAGTGCCGAACCTGAAGTAATCAAGAAAGGCAAGAAAGAAGAATAAAAAGGAGATTGATTTTTTTTGCGAGCAGTTTTTGGAATTGGAAATCCTGGCAGCAGGTATGAAAATACAAGGCACAATGCCGGATTTATAATTCTTGATAGCTTTGCAGGAAAAATAAATCTTGAATTCAGTTTTAAAACAAAAAATTACTATTATTGCAGAGGAGAACTAAACTCCTCTGTTTTTATTTTAGCAAAACCTGTTACTTATGTAAATTTAAGCGGTATTGCGGCTTTTGAAATTATTAATGAGTATAACATATTACCTGAAGATTTACTGGTTGTATACGATGACATTAATCTTGAGACCGGCAGAATCAGATTACGAAAATCGGGCGGCGATGGCGGACATAATGGAATGAATTCGATAATTCAACATTTACAGACAGATAACTTTCCACGTCTGCGTTTTGGAATAGGGAATAATTTTAAAGATGGTGAAATGTCCGATTATGTGCTTGGAACATTTGATAAAAGCGAAAAGGAAAAAGTAAAAGACAGCTTAAAATATTCCGATTTAATTATTGAGGAATTCGTAAACAGCGGTTATCTTTCTGCATTAAATATTTTTAGTAAAATAATGAGTAAAAATACGCCTGACAACGAGAATTTAAAATATTCTTAACAATTAATGATTTCTTTTAATAAGATTTAATATTTATATTTAAAAGTTATAAAATTTTAAATAAATTGTATTTTTTAAACCCTGCTTCCTTTTAATGATAAAAGGGGGCCATTAGACCAAAGGGAGGTATAATGAAAACTAGCCACTATGAGAGCGTGGTAATTATTAATGCTGCACTCGAAGAATCACAAATCGAAGAAACCATTTCAAAAGCAGAAGAAACCATCAAACTTAATGGAGGGGAACTTTCTGAAACTGAAAAATGGGGACGCAAACGTTTAGCTTATCCTATACAAAAAGCCAAAAGCGGATATTATGCAATTTTCCGGTTCTCGGCACCAACCGATTTAATTTCAAAGCTCGAAAGGTTTTACAGACTGGATGAAAATATCATTCGTTACCTTACGGTTGCACTTGATAAAGTAGCTCTTCAGTATATTGCAGATGCAAAATTACGTAAAGATTCTGATGTTGAGCAAATTGTGGGAACTGATAGCGCAAAAGAAACTGAAACTCAAGTAGCTGCTGAATAATATTATTTTAGATCAGATGGAGGAATTCTATGGCCGATTTGAAGATGCCTGAATTAAATCATGTTGTTGTAGCCGGTAATTTAACTAAAGATCCGATTTTTAGAGAAACTTCTAATAAGACTCCAGTTGTAAATTTTTCTATTGCAGCAAACCGAAGATATAAAGATAGTGCAAATCAATGGCAGGAAGATGTATGCTATGTTGGCGTTGTTGCTTGGAACAAGCTTGCAGAAAGTTGCAGAGAAAGATTAAAAAAAGGAAGTGCAGTTCTTATTGACGGAGAACTTCAAAGCAGAAGTTGGAAAACAGAAGATGGTCATAACCGAACAATCGTTGAAATTAAAGCAAAAAGAATTCAGTTCTTAAATAAGTTTAATAAAAATAATTCCGATTTGGACGATGCAAGCGTATTTGAAGAAAATGACGAAGCAGAATTTGAAGACAATGCCTTCGATAAGTTTCTTACAGATGAAGAATCGGATTTGATAAAATAGGAGATTAAAAATGAAAAATAAAAAAGCCAGAAGAGTAATTGATGGCTATATCGATTACAAAGATGTTAAGATGCTGCAAAAATTCATTACCGATCAAGGTAAAATTATTCCAAGAAGAATTACAGGTTTAAGCGCAAAACAGCACCGCGAACTTGTTATTGCTATTAAAAGAGCCAGACAGATTGCGATTATGCCATTTGTATCTGAAGCAATTAAATAAGGAGTGATAAGAATATGAAAGTTATTTTGAGAAAGAATTTTGAACAATTAGGAAAAATTGGAGATATTGTTGATGTTAAAGACGGATTTGCAAATAATTTCCTGATTCCGCGGGCTATTGCTTTTATTGCCACCGAAGGAAATACACGCGCCCTTGAAGAAGAAAAAAAGCAAATGGCAAAAAAATTAACTAAGGAATTGAATGAAGCTAAAAATTTAGCTGCAGAACTTGAAAAAGTATCTGTTACTATTAATGTTAAGGTTGGCGAAGAAGATAAACTTTTCGGTACGGTTACTTCCCAAATGGTTTCAGATGCATTAAAAGAAAAGGGTTATGATCTTGATAAACGCAAGATTGACATAACAGATCCTATTAAAGCTCTTGGTATTTATAATGTGAATATCAAATTACACCCCGATGTTTCGGCAGTTGTAAAAACTTGGGTTGTAAGAGAATAAATTTAAGCCGGATTAAACCGGCTTTTTATTTCTATTTGAAAATTTTCGGATTTTCTGAATAACTAAATAAAGTATTCCATTAACTAAATTAGAAGCAAGTCCATGAAAGAAGTAAGATTTAGATTATTTATAATTGCGCTTATAGTTCTTGGCGGATTATGGGCTTTATACCCTACATATCAGGATTATCAGAATACAAAAGAACTTAAGGAAATAGTTGCTGCTGCAGAAGACAGTATTAAAAAAGCAAATCCTAAAATAACTGAAAGAGAACTTCAGGATAACATAAACAGGATTGAAGATAACTTTCTTGTTGGCAACGAAAGTGTAAGAGAAGCCAGAGATAAAAGGATTAAACTCGGTCTCGATCTTCAAGGCGGAATGTATCTTGTATTGGAAGTAAATACTACAAAACTTCTGGAAAAATTAGCAAAACAGCCAGATGAAGTTTATAACAAACTTTTAGCTGAAGCTGATGCAGAAGCAAGACAAGGTTCAGAAAATGTATTTTCAATTCTTGCCCGCAAATTGCAGGAAAACAATATAAGACTAAGCCGGTATTTTGGAAATATAACACAAGAAGATTCTGAAATTATATCTGAAATAGAAGAACAAGAATCGGATGCAGTTAGCCGTGCTATGGAAATTATCCGAAACAGAGTTGACCAGTACGGAGTTTCGGAACCGATTATCCAAAAACAAGGTTCACGCCGTGTTGTTGTTCAGCTTCCGGGTGTTTCTAAAGAAGAAGAAGCCAAAAGACTTTTACAAGGAAGAGCTCTTCTGGAATTCAAACTTGTAAAAGATCCTGAATTTGCTTTCCCGGTTGTAGATATGATCAACCAGACATTATTAAGTAAAGATTCCACAAAGAATATAGCAGATTCACTACTAGCAAATTTACCGGAAGATCAACAAATAAAAGCAATTCAGGAAAAGTATCCTTTCTTCTTTTATACAGGAATTGATAGAAGAAACGGAATTGCGGACGGACTTGTTCTGGAGCGTAATAAAGAAATTGTAGAAAATTTGCTTAAAAAACCGGAAGTTCAAAAAGTAATACCCGAAAACGTAGAGTTTGTTTTCAGCGCAAAAGCTGATAGAAAAGGAGCAGAAGGTCAGTCTGCATATACTTTATATCTTGTAAATAAAGCTCCCGAGCTTACCGGCGGAGTGGTTGTAGATGCACAGGCAACCCGCGATCCCGGAACTGGCGAACCGGTTGTTTCGATGCAGATGAATGCTGAAGGTGCTCTTGAGTGGGCTAGAATTACAGGAGCAAATGTTCAAAAAAGATGTGCTGTAATTCTTGACGGAAAAGTTTATACTGCACCTGTGATAAACGAGAAAATACCCTCCGGAAGTTCTCAGATATCAGGAAGTGATTCTTTTGAAGAAGCAAAACTTTTACAGATTGTATTAAAAGCCGGTGCACTTCCTGCTCCTGTTGATATTATAGAAGAAAGAACTGTCGGACCATCATTGGGCGAGGACTCTATCAGATCGGGACTTAATGCTTCGTGGATAGGTTTTTTGCTTATCGCAATTTTTATGATATTTTATTACAAATTATCCGGTGCTGTTGCCGATATATCGCTTATCTTTAACGTGATTTTTTTGATGGCGATTTTATCATTATTTAATGCAACACTTACTTTGCCGGGTATTGCTGGTATTATTCTAACAATTGGTATGGCTGTGGATGCCAATGTTCTTATTTACGAGAGAATTTACGAAGAATATTCAACTGGTAAGACTCTTAAAGCGGCAGTTGACAGCGGATTTAAGAATTCTTATTCGGCTATTTTAGATAGTCAGTTGACTACTTTAGTGATGGGAATTATTCTTTACAATTTCGGAAGCGGTCCTATTCAGGGTTTTGCTCTTACACTTATTATTGGTATTGTTACATCTTTATTTGGTGCCTTTTTATTCACAAAAGTGTTATTCGAAATTATAGTGACAAAAGGATGGAATATTTCAATTGGAAACAGAAAGGGCTGGATTGATTCTATAAATTTCGATTGGATTGCTAACAGGAAATATTTCTATATTGTTTCCGGTTGTTTAGTATTAATTTCGATTATCAGTTTTACAATCCGCGGATTAGAACTTGGTGTTGACTTCTTAGGCGGATCTGAAATAGGTATTAAATTCGAAAAACCTGTAGACATTTCGAATATCAGAACACATGTTGGAGAATTCGGATTAAAAAATGCCGAGGTTAAATCTTTTGGAGGAGACGATGGAGTTTTAATTAAAACAGAACTTCAGGAAATTCCTAAGGATATTTATCCAAAAGTGCTTCTATCTATTGAAGAAGCAATTAAAAAAGCAGATCCTCAATCTAACCCTATTATTGTAGATTCAACAGGCAACTCGGTTACTTTTGAATTTGCATCTTTTGAAGAAGCTCAGAATATGGCAAATAAACTTTTCCAAGATGGTTTTCAATCTGCTCTTGTTTCGTTGGAAAACGATAATAAGCTTGTTCAGATAAGAGTTGGAATTGCCGACTGGATAAAGGAAAATCTGCGTAAAATGTATAAGGATAATAAATTTAAAATTATTAAGGAAGAAAAAGTTGGTGCGCAAATAGGAAGTGAATTAAAGCAAGATGCTTTGCTCTCTATTCTTTTCGGTTTAATTGCTATAATGCTTTATATGGGTTTCCGGTTTAAGTTCGTTTTTGGGTTTGGCGCCATTATCTCTCTGTTCCACGACGTAGTTATTACGCTTGGTGTATTTTCAATGTTTTATGGTGTTTTTCCAGGGCTTAATCTGGAAATTTCTATTACAGTTATTGCTGCATTGCTAACATTAATAGGTTATTCTGTTAACGACTCTGTAGTTATTTTTGACCGTATTAGAGAAAACTTTACAGTTCATAAAACAGCTGCATTAGAAGAAAATATTAACAAGGCTAATAATAGAACAATAAGAAGAACTCTTGTTACAGGAATTGGTACTATTTTAGCAATTGTTGCTCTTTTAGTTGGCGGCGGTGATGTGTTAAGAGGATTTTCGTTTACTCTGTTGCTTGGCATTGTAATAGGAACATATTCATCGTTCTTATCTAGCCAGATAGTATACGATTACACCGTTAAAATGAAAAAGAAGATGGATTTTTAGTTTTATAGAAAAAATATCATTACAAAAAAGCCCTCTCATTAAGAGAGGGTTTTTTGTTTTAAATAGCATTATTTATTTAAGTATTTGTATTTCGGAATATATATTACTTTTTATAATAATTATTTTGGGTTAAATTTAGCATAAAAAAATAGAAAATTATGAATATCAGAAAAGCCGTAATTACTGCTGCTGCACGAGGACAAAGACTTTATCCCGTTGCCGATACAGTTCAAAAAGCAATGCTGCCTATTGTTGACCCAAAAGGCATTAATAAACCTGCAATTCAAATTATTGCCGAAGAAGCATTTCTCAGCGGAATTGAGGAAATTTGCATCGTTTGCGCTCCAGGAGATGATAAACGATATATTGAAAGTTTTAAAACACTGCAGACTTCAATGCTTAAGGCATATAAAAACAGCGAATGGGCAGAAAAGCAAGCTGCCGATATTAAAAATCTTCTGGATAGAATGAGTTTTACAGTCCAGCAGGAACCAAAAGGCTACGGAAATGCAGTATATCAGGCGAAAAATTTTATTAATGGCGAACCGTTTCTTCTTTTATTAGGCGATTATCTTTATGTATCCAATTTAAAGGAAAAGAGATGCGCACAGCAATTGATAGAGCTTGCAGTGAAAGAAAACTGTTCGGCATCCGCGGTTAACCCTACAATCGAGCATTTAATTAGCAAATATGGAACTGTTACGGGAAAAGCCCTTAAAAATTATAAAGGTGTTTATCAAATAGAAAAAATTGCTGAAAAACCTTCGGTAAGTTTTGCAGAGCTTGAACTTCAGACACCCGGACTGAAAAACGGCTATTATCTATGTTTTTTTGGTATGCACATTTTTAAGCCGGTGCTTTTTGATATGCTTGAAAACTATATGGATAAAAATCCCGGCGAAAATGTTTTACTTACTCCTATTCAGGAACAACTGGCAAACGAAGATAAATATCTGGCACTGGAAATGAAAGGGAACAGATACGATATGAGCAAAAAATACGGATTGATGAAAGCTCAGATTGCGCTCGGTCTTTCAGGAAAAACCCGCGAAGAAATTATGGAAATTATGATTAATCTATTGGCAGAATCTTCAAGAATTTAAGGCATATTTATAAAATGAACAAGTTTATCGAGACAATTACTTCAACCGACTTAACCGTAAGAAATAAATCTTTCGATGAACTTTGCAAAAATATAAGTTCAATAGAATTATTAAATTCTTTTAAAGAACTCGATAATTTCCGGAAAACTTCCCGGAATCTTTACGAAAGAGTGAGAGCATGCATTTTTTTATATGCAGGTTACCGCTATTTTTTAGTGGAATCGAAAGACTTTCCTGCTACAGGACAAATACCAATTGACGGATATAATCATTTACTAAATAGAAATTTTGAAAAAGCTATCAGTATTTTCCACTCAAGCATTCAGCAAAAAGGAGCCGACTGCAACATTTTCAGCGCTCTTGCCGAAAGCTACCACCTTCTTACTTTTCAAATACTTGCCGATCAGGTTCGTAAAAGCGTACGCTCCAGTATTGGAAATAAATGGATGTTTCGCGTAGGACATCCGGATGAACATCCGTTAAGAATTCATCCCGCAATGCTCGAAAGAAAAGAAGGCTCATCTCTTTATCCTGTATTACAGGAAAAAACTTCCGTCCGGATGGACCTTACACATAGCTGCTGGTCTGATATTTTCTTCCTCGGTATGGATTATCCTGAAGGCGCCCGTGTAATTAATATTTCGGCTGACCTTGGAGTTTACGGCAGAGATAAAGAAATAAAGCCGCCTCTCGAATCATACGTCCGCGTAATTACCGAGCCGGTTATCCGTATAACTTCTCTCGATTTAAACGATACAAAAGATATAACCGAATTATCGGATTTATTTAACTTTGGGAATGATTATTTAAGTCTTTTAAAAGCTGCCGTAATAGTTTCCGGATTTGTTCCTCCTTCATTCGAGGGGACAAATCATTCTGTTTCCGATATTTTAGGAAAAATTCTTTCGCCCGGATTGGGAATTGAACTTGTAACGAAAGTTAATGATATCCCTAAGGGTTCAAGATTAGCTGTCTCGACAAACCTTCTTGCTTCGATGATAAGCGCTTTAATGCGGGCAACAAAACAGACCGAAAATTTTGAAGGTTCGCTGACCGAAAAGGAACGCCGGCTTATTGCATCCCGCGCAATAATGGGAGAATGGATCGGAGGTTCCGGCGGCGGCTGGCAGGATTCTGGAGGAATTTGGCCTGGAATTAAAAAAATTGAAGGTATTTTTGCAGAGCAAACTGATCCCGAATATAATATCAGCCGCGGATGTCTTCTGCCAAATCATAAAATTTTTGATAATACCGATATAAATCCCGAATTTGAAGAAAAACTTACTTCTTCATTAATTCTTTTTCATGGCGGAATGGCTTCGAATGTCGGGCCGATTCTCGAAATGGTTACTGAAAAATATCTGCTTCGCTGTTCCGACGAATGGTATGCTCGGCAAAATGCCAATGAAATTTATAATGAAATTACTAAAACAATTAAATCCGGTGATATTGACAAATTAGCTGACCTGACTTCCGAAAATTTCAAAGGTCCTATTAAAACAATTATTCCCTGGGCTACAACTTTTTTTACCGAAGTGATTATCGGGCGCGCGAAAAAATTATTCGGCGATAAATACCGCGGTTTCCTTATGCTTGGCGGAATGTCGGGCGGCGGAATGGGTATGTTTGTCGATCCTTCAATTTATTCCGATGCAAAAGATAAAATTCTAAAATTATTAACTGACACAAAACAGGAAATGGCAGAATACCTTCCGTTCGCGATGAATCCTGTAGTTTATAATTTCAAGATAAATCATAACGGTTCAGTTTCTAAACTGCTGCAAGGCGACGAGGCTTTAATGCCGCGAAGTTATTATTCTCTTATCGTTCCCCTTCTTGTACGAAAAGATGCCGGAGCTTTACCCGATATCCGAAAAATTGAAATAGATAAAGTAACTTCATTCAGCTCCGAAAATAACGACGCTTTCCCGATGCTTAGATCTATTGTTGGAAATCTTTTCAAGTTTTCATCAAAAGTTGAGTCCGATGATAAATATTTACAGTCGGCTGAAACTGAAAAAATAAAACGCGCAAACGGGTTCGATTATATTCAGCACGAGCAGATACGGCAGGATTTAGTCAAAGGGAAAATCGGACTTTCGCGAAACAGACTTCCAGCAGAGACGGAAATTGAAGACGTATCTCCGCAAGAGATTGAAAATCTCACAAATTTAAATGATTTTGATAAAGCAGGTTCGGACGCAATTTCGAACAATAAAATCGGGGTTGTTTGTCTTGCCGCAGGCGTTGGCAGCCGCTGGACAAAAGGCGCGGGTGTAATTAAAGCAATTAACCCGTTTGTGGAAATGAATGGAAAACACCGCTCGTTTTTAGAAATACATCTTGCAAAAAATAAAAGTACGGCAGAAAAATATAACTCGGAAATTCCTTTTGTAATTGCTACAAGTTATCTTACCCAGCAGCCAATTGAAAAGCAATTATTGCTTTCTTCAAATTACGGTTATCCCGGAAAAGTTTATTTATCGCCTGGTAAGTCAATCGGACAAAGGTTTATTCCGATGGAAAGAGATTTACGGTTTTTATGGGAAGAAATGCCGCAGGAACAGCTTGATGAAAACAAGCAGAAAGTTCGCGACGCTTTGCGCCGGACTTTAATCGGTTGGGCAAAAGATAAAGGCGAAGGAAGCGATTACGCTGATAATATTGCGTTCCAGAGATTAAGTCCGCTTGGTCACTGGTACGAAGTCCCGAACATGCTGCGCAACGGCACGCTTGCTAAAATTATATCCGAAAACCCGGCAATTGAAAATCTTCTTTTGCACAACATTGATACGCTCGGAGCGGATATATCACCGGAAGCTTTAAACTATCATATTAAATCGGGCAATACGCTTTCTTTTGAAGTGATACCAAGAAGAATTGACGACAGCGGCGGCGGACTTGCAAAAATTAACGGGAAAATCCGTTTGCTGGAAGGCTTGGCTTTGCCGAATGAAGAAGATGAATTAAAGTTAAGTTATTATAACACTATGACAACCTGGATAAATATTGATAAATTGCTAAATGTTTTTGGTCTTAACCGGAACGATTTACTCACAAAAACTGAAGCTGAAATAACCGAAGCCGTGAGATCTGTTGCGAAAAGAATACCGACTTACGTAACAATAAAAGATGTAAAATATCGTTGGGGTAATGGTCAGGAAGATATTTTACCGGTTGCGCAGATAGAAAAACTTTGGGGCGATATGAGTTCGCTTACCGATGTCAAATGCGGGTACATCGTAAGTCCAAGAGTCCGCGGACAGCAGTTAAAAGACCCGGCGCAGCTTGATAGCTGGGTAGCTGACGGAAGTAAAAGTGTAATTGAAAGTATGTGCAGGTTTTGATTTTGATGGGTTGATAATTGGTTTTAACTTTTACTTATTGTTTCGTCGTGTTACGACTTAAAATTTATTAGTTTTCTCAGAATCTGGCACTGGATGATATTCTTTTTTCTTATATAATTCTTGAAATGAATCATCTTCATTTAATTCATATAACTCATACACTCCGTCAGCTTTTTTTAATTTTCTTTGTTCTTCTACTTTTCTTAATCTTTCTATTTTAATTTCACTGTAGTCTATTATTTTAATCGTGGTACTTTTATACTGTCCCTGATATAGTTCCTCATTGATGAAGGGCGAATAACTAAACCCTACACTAACTGGGACATACTCCCGGATAGTAGATTCTTTTAGTTTAACTTGAAATTTTACTGTAATTGATTCATTTTCTGAAATATTGCCTTCCCATTTATTATCACCGATGAATTCCCAATCGTCAGCTCTCATTGCAATATATACCCTATTTGGTGGTATATCAGTTAAAGTATAAGTTACAGTAAATACTTCATCCGACCTTACCGAATCCAAAGATGTTGAAATAGTAGCCGTATGTCCCATAAATTGAGCAAAACAAATACCAATAGTAAATAAAAACATAAATATAAATTTTTTCATATTTCCCTCCGTTTTAATTTATAAATAAGTGTTAAAAACCATGATAAAAAAAGTTGCAAGTAATCATCAAAAT
>Ga0123335_1000473_pt1 | contig 68454 bp, 61 predicted proteins | sample BiotimSIPDNA_2_FD_89707 | JGI IMG/M metagenome (GOLD analysis project Ga0123335, IMG submission 89707) | Anaerobic biogas reactor microbial communites from Washington, USA - Biogas_R2 time_0 SIP DNA | ecosystem: Engineered > Bioreactor > Anaerobic > Unclassified | place: Washington, USA... | reverse complement strand
TAACGTTCTGCCTACCGTTTGAAAAGTTGTTTTAGATCGTCTGTTTTTCAAACGCTAAAATCAACCAGTGGGTGGGGGATTTTCAAGTGGCCACAGGTGGGGGATTTTGGGTGGCCACCCGGGTTAATCATAACATAATGTTTGGGAAACCATTGGAAGTGTGGTAGGATAAACCTACAAAAAGTGTAAAATATTACAAATGTATATAATATCGTTTGCTTGAAAAATACTGAGGTGGCGGGAACCGTGGCGATCAAAATGACGCGACAGGTGAAAAATCAAGGGCGGCAAAGGGGCTTCACGATGCTCGAAGTGATCGCCGTTATCGTTATTGTCGCCATCCTCCTGGCCGTCGCCGTATCTAGGGTTGTATCTACACAGAATATTTCAGCTCTTACGGAAGCGGATGTTTTAAAAATGCATCTTCGGTACGCGCAGCTCCGCGCTTAGTGATGATGTTTCCTGGGGGATGTCTTTTAATGGAAATTCCTACACCCTTTTGCGAAACGGCAATACAGCGCCTTATAATTTGCCGAACGAAGATTCACCGACGCATGCGCTGCCCGGAGGCGTCGCCGTCTCCGGCAGTACGGTCACTTTTGATCAGTGGGGAAGTCCGGGAGATGCCAATATCCAAATTACAGTGTCAAATGGCGGAGGTATCATTATCATCACTAAAAATACGGGATTTATTCCATGAAAAAACGAGCGGAATGGAACATCAAAGGCTTCACAATACTGGAAGTGATTATTACGCTGGTTGCCGTTGCTGTTGTCGGGGCCATGATGTTTAACACACTCGGAACCTCCATGATGAAAAGTTCCGATCCCATCTTTCGCATGCAGACTTCCTTGAGCTTGCAGCAGATCATAGAAAACTTCGTAACGGCCTATGAAAAGTATTATGCGGGCGATCTTCCGGCGCTTCGTGATGCGATTGCGGGCGGCGTACTGAATCCGCCGGGAAATGAAGGGGCCGTCTTGGATAACACGTTCGGCGAGTACACGATTGTAGAAAACCGTTTTATAAAATTCAACGCATCCCATCAGGAAGAAACCGCAGCGCCAACCGATCCTCAGAATCTGCTGAAGGTGACTATTAAAAACAGCAACGGCGAAATCCTGACGTATATTTTTGCCGGGTAGAGGCGGAAATGATGAAATGCAGTGTCTTCGAAAATAAAGGTTTTACTCTCTTGGAAGTGGTCGTGGTGATGATCCTGGCCGGTGTTATCGCGGCGGCGGCCGTGTTTGGATATGTGCAGGTTGTGAAAGGGACGCTCTTCACCCAAAAAAATACGTCTACCATTCAAAAGGGACAAATCGCCATGACAAAGCTTGTCAAGGAATTTAATAACATCAACATCAGTTCCATTTCGGCTGCGGGTCAGACATCGATCACCTTTACGTCTATAAAAAACGCGGCACCGGAGACGCATACCGTATCGTTTTCGGGAGATACCATCCTTTACGACGATGATATTTTGACCGATCAGGTGAACGGTTTTGCTCTCAAATATTATGATAATTACGACAGTACGGGAGAAACCACCTGGCAGTCATCAAGGCGGATTATTGAAATTACACTCAAACTGAAAGGCGCGGAAGACGTGATATCGGAATTCAAAGCCAGAGTGAAACCGAGGAATGCCTGAAAATGAAAAACAATCGAAACATAAGGCAGAAGGGCGCCGTCCTGATCACACTGATTGTGGCGATCGTCGTCATTGCGCTGAGCGGCAGCGCAATGCTTTATTTCTCGACGACCTCTACTTTTGGTGAACTTTTTACCAATCGACAGGAGCGTGCTTACTATATCGGGGAATCGGGAATCAACTATGCCCTGCAACGTTATCTCGCCGACAAAACTCATCTCTTCCCGATATCCGCGCCCGCAATCAAAACGCTCTCCAGCGGCGATCAATTCAGTGTGACAAGCGAAATTGTCTACAAGGGGTCGCCGGCGGAGGCTTGGCTTGTAATCAAATCGACAGGAATTGCGGGGACGGGCTGGCTGACGACGAGACAACTGGTGACCAAGGAAATCAAAGAAGCTCTGGCCATGCCTCCGGGAATGGCGCCGCCGACGACCGATGCGAGCGGCGACCCCATTGGCTTTGATGAAAATACCACAACGCAACCGGGGGGCTTTAATCCTTTGGACGATAGCTGGTCAATAGTCGACAGTGACTACACAGATGCAATAACAATATCGGATACGGGTGACCTTTCGTTTAAAGGCACGCAGGCCATGATTAATCTAAACCCGTTGAATGTTAATCTTTGCGATGAATGGACGAACAACGGCAATTATTTAAGTTATATTTTACAAGCAAAAATTACAAACTCATCTAACGCGCAACACTTTCTTGTAGGTATTTCTTTCCGCGTTAAAGATAACTCGGAAACAAGCGATTCGTACGGCTTTTCCTTATTCAGATATGATACGACGAACTGTAATCGTGTTTGGTGTAACAACGAAAATGGAATTCAGCGTGTTTTAACGGCAGACAGAAAAGTTTACGCTGTTTTATGGAAAAGGATCTCAAACGTTTATACAGTCCTTGCATATACCGAAATGGTGGATTCGTTTAATATAGTTGAAAAAGATAATAAGGGTAATTTAACAGGTCAGATAAAACCATGGCCGACACTGGTTGTTCGGATTAATGAAAGAGTTGGCGGCAATTATATGAAGGCTTATATCAAGTCGCCCACAGATCCGGCCACAGGTTACGTTGATTGGAATATTTCAAATTTCGTACCCATCACATGGACTTATACACAAAGTCCATGTTCTTCAATACCTTGCACAGAAGTAGTCGACAACACCGCCAGATTTCGTACATCCGGATTCTGCGTGGGAACGACGCAAAATTGGCCGGAAGTGGGCATTCATGGTTTTTATGATACGAATTGTAACGATTGTCAACTATTCGATGACTTCGGAGCCTCCGTTTTGGGAACCGCCGGCGGCGGCAGCCAATATTGAGCGGTTGTATAAATTTTTCGTTCATGTTAAAAAACAATTCCATTTATCTTGAAAATTTTATACAGACAGTCCAACAAATGAATTGTGGTTGTGAAAATCCTACCCAGGGAGGAGGGTTCGGCGTGACTGATCAAAATGCTGCGTTGAAAGCAAAGCTTTTGGATATCAGTGATACCGCCGGTATTCTGGCGGAAGTGAAAAAAACAGCGTCGTCGATTTTGCCGGATTTCATTTTTCGCCGGTTCGATGCAGCGTTTAACGACGTGGATCGCCTGTTTCAGGGCCAATATGAAGGCTACCGCGCCTGCAACACCAAGTATCATGACTTCAATCATACCATGATGGTCCTCTTGGCCATGGCCCGCCTGATGCACGGGGCGACGGTCTCGGGCGTTCGCTTTACCGAAAAGGAAGTCAACCTGGGGCTTATCGGCGCGCTGATGCACGATACCGGCTATATCCAGTCCCTTGACGATTTTTCGGGCACGGGCGCCAAATACACCCTGATCCATATTCGGCGGAGCATCCGGTTTGTGCAGAATTACTATGCCCGGGAACCTTATTTCGCGAACGACATGAAAAACTTTCATGATATTTTGAATTGCACCGGTGTTTTAACGATGGTGAAGGACATCGTGTTCGAATCCGAGCATATTGCGCTTCTGGGGAAAATGCTGGGGACGGCGGATTTGCTGGGGCAGATGGCCGACCGCCTTTATCTGGAAAAACTGATGCTGCTGTACAGCGAATTTGAAGAAGGCGGCGTGCCGGGCTTTGACAGCGAGGCCGATCTGCTGCGCAAAACGGTCAGTTTTTACAAACGGACAAAAAACCGTTTTGAAGATGAATTCGGCAATGTCAATCGCTATATGGTCCATCATTTCAAAGAGCGCTGGAATATCGAATCCAATATCTATGAGGAATCGATCGAAAACAATATCAATTATCTGAAGTTTGTTCTTAAACATTCCCGGAAAAATATTAATCAATCTCTGCGCCGAAACTCAATCTCGCTGCAATAGCCGTGCGGAAAACCACCTCCGTAATCCCCCGCAGGCAGAGGAAAAGAGCGGTAGGGAACGGTCGCGATAACCTAAAGGTCACAAGACCGTTCCCTACATTCTTGGGTTATGGGGCGACACGTCCGCCTAACCTGAAGGGTCACGAGGGCGGACGACAGAAAGATGTCCCCCTCTGGAGGGGCACGGGGGAGGTAATATTTGACATTTGTTTCGTGTATGCTATGAATGTCGGACCTTTCAGAATAAAGGTTTGAGTGGTTTTTTTTATTTTGGTATCGAAAAAATGAAACGGAATTTCGGGCGTGTTTCCTTATCGAAACGGCGCGAAGATGCTTGGTCAGGAGGGTATTGTGAAAATTAATGTCTGCAAGGGACGCCTGGCGGATGCGAAAAGCCAGGCTTTGATCATTCCCCTGTGTGAAGGGGGAACAACATTGTCCGGCGTCGCTTCCGAAGTGGATAAAAAATCCGGCGGAGTGATCGGCGAGATTTTAAAGAGCGGTGATTTCGAGGGGAAAACGGCGCAGCTCGCGGTTGTGTACAGCAGGGGAACGCCGGCTGCCAATAGAATTGTGCTTGTCGGACTGGGGAAAAAAGAAGAATTGAACCTGGAAAAAATCCGCAACGCTTACGCCCGGGCCATGCAGCATCTGCGCGCGATGAATGTTCAGGATGCGGCGGCGTCGCCGGAGCCGGACTGGACAACGGAACCCCGGGAGAAAATCTTTACGGCGGCGGCGGAGGCGGCTCTGCTGGGGCTTTACCGGTTCACGTCCTATAAAACCATCGGGCGCGACGATTTAAGGGAAATGCGCAAGCTGGATTTTTTTGTTCCGTCTGAAGATTACCCGTTGATACGCGGTGAAGTCGAAAAAAGCCGCGTCGTTGCCGAAGCGGTTTGCTTTGCGCGCGACCTGGTTTCCGCGCCGGCCAATGAGATGACGCCTTCGATCCTGGCCGACCACGCCCGGAAAATCGCGGTGAGAAAGCAAGTGACCTGCGAGGTGCTGGAAGCGGGGAAAATGAAGGCGCTGGGGATGAACGCCCTGATGGGCGTGGCGGCGGGCAGTCAGCAGCCGCCCAAGCTCATCATCCTGCAATACAGCGGCGGGAAGAAGACAGAGGCGCCGGTGGCGCTGGTCGGCAAGGGACTGACGTTCGACAGCGGCGGAATTTCCATCAAGCCGGCTGAAAAGATGGATGAAATGAAAACGGACATGGCGGGCGGAGCCGCGGTGCTGGCGGTCATCCGCGCGGCGGCGGATCTGAAGCTGCCGATAAACCTTGTCGGTCTGGTGCCGGCTACCGAAAACATGCCCGGCGGCAAAGCTTTGAAACCGGGAGACATTCTCAAATCCTATTCCGGTCAGACGATCGAGGTCATCAACACGGACGCTGAAGGACGGCTGATTCTGGCGGACGCCCTGACCTATGCCGCAAAATACAAACCGGCGGCGGTTATCGATGTTGCCACGCTGACCGGCGCCTGCGTTGTGGCGCTGGGCGAAGAAGTAATCGGGATGCTGGGCACGGATGAGAAAATGAAAAAGGACTTGAGCCGGGCGTCGCAGGCGACAGGTGAAAAAGTTTGGGAACTGCCGCTGTGGGATCATTATTCCGATCTGATAAAAAGCGACATTGCCGATTTTAAAAACACGGGCGGTAGAATGGGCGGAGCGATCACGGGCGCCGCGTTCCTCGGCAAGTTTGTCGGAAAGTATCCCTGGGTGCATCTGGACATCGCCGGGCCGTCCTGGTTTACCAAGGACAAACCCTATATCCCCAAGGGCGCGTCAGGCATTCCGGTGCGCCTGCTCCTGGAATATCTGCAAAATCGCTTGCAGGAATAGGGACTTTTCATTCGGACTTCCGGGCTGAACGGCGGCGAAATGTTTTAGATCCGGCCAAAGCCCTTGACAGCGTTGAAAAACATGAGTCGAAAGACAGGACATCTGCTCGACATCCAAAACCTGAAAACCGTTTTTGAAACGGTTCGGGGAAACATTCGGGCCGTTGACGGCGTTTCCCTGACGTTGAACGCCGGAGAAACGCTGGGTGTTGTCGGAGAATCCGGTTGCGGAAAAACCATGCTGGCGCTTTCCGTGATGCGGCTGATCCCGGCCAACGGTCGAATCGCCGAAGGCAGCATCCTGTTTAACGGAGAGGATTTGCTTTCGCTCGATGAGGATGCCATGCGGGCGAGGCGAGGCCGGGATATCGCCATGATTTTCCAGGAGCCGATGACGTCGCTTAATCCCGTTTTGCGCATCGGAGATCAGGTTGCCGAAGCGATCCGCCTGCACCGGCGCGTATCCTCCGCGGAGGCGCTGGAGATGAGCGTCAGGCTTCTGGAGGAAGTCGGCATTGCGGAGCCGGCGCGACGCGTGCGAGACTATCCCCATCAGTTGAGCGGAGGCATGCGCCAGCGGGTGATGATCGCCATGGCCATGTCCTGCCGTCCGCAGCTGCTCCTGGCGGACGAACCCACCACGGCGCTGGACGTCACCATTCAGGCGCAGATCCTGAACCTGATTACGGAGCTCACGGAAAAAAACAACATGGCAGTGATCCTGATCACGCACGATCTGGGCGTCGTCGCCGAAACGGCGCAGAAAGTGGCGGTGATGTACGCGGGGAAGGTTGTGGAAACGGCGGATGTCGAAAAATTGTTTAGGCGGCCTCTGCATCCGTACACGCGGGGCCTGATCGAATCGCGTCCCGCCGGCTGTTCAGTCGGTGCGGACGGGGGATCGGAATATCTCAAAACCATTCCCGGCGCCGTGCCGAGCCTGTACGACCTGCCGCCCGGCTGCCGGTTTTCAGACCGTTGCAACCGGGCGCAGGACCGCTGCCGGCTGGCCGAACCGCAACTGCGGGAAGAGGAAGAGGGCCACGGGGTGTCCTGTTTTTTCCCCGTGAAAAACGACCGGTAAAGGTAAAGGAGAGCGTCTTTCGTGGCATCCGTGTTGATCGATATCCGGAAACTGGAAAAGACCTATCCCCTGGGCGGCGGCATGCTGAAGGGACGATCCAGGATCGTCCGCGCGGTGGACGGAATCGACCTTACGGTTATGGAAGGCGAGACGCTGGGGCTTGTCGGCGAGTCCGGCTGCGGAAAATCGACGCTGGCGCGTCTCTTGATGCGTCTGGAGAAACCGGACGGCGGAGAAATCGTTTTTCGCGGACGGGACATTTCCTCTTTGTCGCCGGAAGAGATGAAAACATACCGGCGTCGCGTTCAGATGATTTTTCAGGATCCTTATTCCTCGCTGAATCCCCGCAAAACGGCGCTCGGCATCATTCGGGAGCCGCTCGACATCCACCGGATTGCCGGGCGGAAACAAAACCGGGAAACGGCGGCAGAGCTCATGACGCGGGTGGGATTGAGCGGGGAGCAGGCCGGACGCTATCCGCATGAATTCAGCGGCGGTCAGAGACAGCGCATCGGCATTGCGCGAGCGCTGACCCTGCGGCCCCAACTGGTCATCGCGGATGAACCGGTTTCCGCGCTCGACGCGTCGATTCAGGCGCAGATTTTGAATCTTCTCAAGGATCTGAAAAAGGATTTCGGGCTCACCTATCTGTTCATCTCTCACGATCTCAATGTCATCCGCCATGTATCCGACCGGATCGCCGTCATGTATCTGGGACGCATCGTCGAACTGGCGGAGAAAGACGATCTTTATCGCAAGCCGTTTCATCCCTACACGCGGATGCTGCTTGCGGCCATGCCGTCATGCGATCCTGGCCGGTCGGGACAGACCGTGACCATCCGCGGAGAAGCGGCAAAGTCCGATGAAGAGGGATGCAATTTCAAGAATCGCTGCGCGTACAGAATTGATATGTGCGATCGGGTCGCGCCTCAACTGAAAGCGATTTCGGAAAGGAGCCGGTGCGCCTGTCATCGTGCGGGCGAGATTTAACGTTATGGCAAGAGAAGAAAAAGTCACCTGGAAAAACGGTTCGTTGATTGGCGAGGGGCTGTGGTCCGATGCGGGAGGAGACGCAGGCGTCGTGGTCTGTCATCCGCATCCGCAGATGGGAGGTTCTCTGTACAACAACGTGGTGGAAACCGTCTGCGACGTTTTTTCTTCCGCGGGCTGTTCCACGCTGCGCTTCAATTTCCGCGGCGTCGGCGGGAGCACCGGCGTATACGATGAAGGGGAAGGGGAGATGCAGGATGTTTTATCGGCCTGCGAATTTGTCAAAGGCCGCGGAGTAAAACAATTGACGCTGGCCGGTTACTCATTCGGCGCCTGGATCTGCACCCGGTTGCTCAACGTTCAGGCCTCGCCGGCCGCTCTGGTGATTCTGATTTCGCCGCCGCAGAAATATTTTGCGTTCCGGTGGAATGGGCTTGAAAATGCCGTGAAATGGATCATCTGCGGAGACAGCGATCCTTTTTGCGATGTGCGCGATCTGGAAAAAAAAGCGGCAACGATCGGAGCCGGGCTTGTCATTTTAGAAGAAACCGACCATTTTTACGCCGGCAGAGAATCTCTTTTAGCCCGCATTTTAGAACAAAATATTTTCGAAAAAAAAGCTTGATTTTAATAAAAATGGTGTTAAGGTCGATCGCAATATTATAAGGAAGTTGCACGTTACAAAAGAGTTAATTGGTTTTTTTGTCAGGTAATCTGTAGTGCTTAAAACTTACAAAGATGGAAACAAACCGCAGGTAATTCTTGATGCAAAAAGAATTAAGGCGGTTTTTTTAGTTTCTGAGGGCCTGCCGCCCGAAGAAGCAAAATTTTGAAAGGGGGACTTTTAGCATTGGCAGAAGGAAAAGTGAAGTGGTTTAACGAGAAGAAGGGGTTTGGCTTCATTGAAAACGATGAGGGTGGAGATGTGTTCGTGCATTACAGCGCCATTTCCGGAACGGGGTTTAAAACTCTTTATGAGGGTCAGAGAATTCGTTTCGACATCGAACAGGGTAACAAAGGACCCAGCGCTGCAAATGTTACGCCGCTCTAATCAATCCGATTGTTAACTCTCAACGAAAATGCCCCGCACCGCGGGGCATTTTTTTTGCGGGGAAAAAACATAAAAAATGAAAACCAATCTGATCGTCATACTGGGCCCGACGGCGTCGGGAAAAACGGCGCTGGCGGCGCGGCTGGCGGAGGATTTCCGGGGCGAAGTCATCTCGGCTGATTCCCGCCAGGTCTACCGGGGAATGGATATCGGCACCGGCAAGGATTTGTCCGAATTCCGCCGGCAGGAAAAAACCATTCCCTGCCATCTGATCGACATTCTCGATCCGCAGCAGGAATTCAACGTCTATGAATTTCAAAAGCGTTTTTATCGCATATTTGAGCGTCTCGCTCAACGCAAGACGCTGCCGGTTCTGGTGGGCGGCACGGGGCTTTATCTGGAATCCGTTCTCACCGATTACGTTTTGCCCCCCGCCCGGCCCGACGAAAATTTGCGCAGGGAACTTGACGGAAAGCCGCTAGGAGAACTTCAGGAAATCCTGCTGGCCATGAAGCCGGATCTGCACAACAAAACCGATCTCGAAGACCGGTTTCGGTTGATCCGGAAAATAGAAATTGAAAAGGCCAGAAATGAAATGAAAGGCGGCGATGGGGTCCGGCCGAACATTTCCGCCGGTGTTTTCGGCGTCGCCTGGGAAAGAAGCGAACTGCGCCGGAGGATCGCGAAACGGCTCAGGCAAAGGCTCGATGGAGGGATGATTGAAGAAGTGAAGTCGCTGCGCGAAAAGGGCGTATCCTGGGAGAGGCTCGACAGCTTTGGTCTGGAGTACCGCTTCATCGCCCATTACCTGCAGGATAAAATTCGCCGCGAAGAAATGGAGGAAAGACTGCGGATCGCCATCGGCCAGTTCGCCAAACGACAGATGACGTGGTTTCGGCGCATGGAGAAAAAAGGCGTCCGTATTGAATGGATTGCCGGCGATCGTTACGACGTTCTTTGCAGCCGGGTCCGGGACCTGCTCGCATGAAAAAAGCCTCCCTCTTGGATGATTACCTGAGCCGCTTTGCGACGGGGCCGGCCTGGACGCTGCAGACCGGCTCATCCGGGGACGCCGACCAGGCCGTGGTGATTCCCGCTTACGCTGAAAAAAATCATCTATTCGATACTCTGGCGTCGCTTGCGGAAAACGACGCAGCGTCTCTCGAGAGGACGATGGTTATCTGTGTCGTGAACCACAAATCCGGCGCGCCGGTTGAAGACAGGGAAAACAATTTTCAGACGCTGGAACACCTGCGGGCACTGGTCGATCGCAAGCCTGTTCACGCCGCGAAGGATGAAAAGCCGCGGCGCTTTTGTCTCCAGAAGATAGCGGACAGTTCCCTGCGGCTGGGACTTGTCGATGCCTGTTCGCCCGGCCGGGAAATTTCCGGAAAGGACGGCGGCGTCGGAATGGCCCGCAAAATCGGCATGGACGCGGCTTTGCGCCTCCTGCGGACGGCCGGAGGACCGCGTCTTCTTTTCAGCCTGGACGCGGACACGCTGGTTCAGCCCCATTACCTGTCGGCGGTGCGTCAGACATTTTCCTCCCGCCACGCGCAGACCGGCGTCATCGCTTATGCACATCAACTGCCGCCCGATCCTGCCGGGCAAGCGGCTATCGTCCGCTATGAAATTTATTTGCGCTACTGGGTTCTGGGGCTTCAGTATGCCGCTTCTCCCTACGCGTTTCACTCCATCGGTTCGACCATGGCGACGACGACGGACGCCTACCTGGCCGTGCGGGGCATGAACCGCCGGGCGGCGGGTGAAGATTTTTACTTTCTCAACAAACTGGCCAAGATCGGACCGGTCCGCCGCATCAGCGAAACGACGGTTTATCCGTCGGCGCGCGCTTCCCGGCGGGTTCCTTTCGGCACGGGCGCGGCCGTGGGAAAGATGCTTTCCGGCGCGGAAAAGGCGCTTCGCTTTTACGATCCCCGCGTATTTACGACCCTGAGACAATGGCTTTGTCTGCTCGGGCAATCGTATCCTGAAACCTGTGCCGGAATTCTCGAGCGGGCCCGGGCCATTGATCCCGAACTCGCGGCATTTTTACTGTCCCGGGGATTTTTGCAGATCCAACCGAAAATCCGTCGGATGGTCAGAGATGAGAAAACCTACGTAAAGCAGCTTCACGGCTGGTTTGACGGTTTCGAGGCGCTGAAGCTCATCAATCATCTTTCACAGACGCGTTATCCGCGGACGGATTCTGTTCGGGCCGTCAAGAGCCTCTTGAAAAAGATGGACGCAGACGCAGGAACGGCCGGGCCGGAAGGCGGGGAGAATCTTATCGATCTGCTTGCATTTCTGCGCAGCCGGACCTGAGTTCCGGAGACCCGGAAACAGGATAAATTTCTTGACGCATAGAGGGATTGGGCATATAGCTCGGGCAATATTTTAACGTCATTTTTGGGGTGGAGGAATTCATGAATACACATTTTCTGAAAGTTATTCTGGCGGTTCTTCTGGTCGTTTTAATCACAGCGGCCATGGGTTGCGGAAAGAAGGAAGAAGCGCCTCCGGCGCCCGCGGCCACTGCGCCGGAGGAAAAAACAGCGGAGCCGGCGGCGGCGCCGACGCCGATGCCTCCCGTCGGCGTTGACCGGTCCCCCATCGCTCCCTCTGTCCTCGATCCGGCCAAGGCGGCGCCGCAGGACGTGGTCATCAGCGTGGACGGCGTCGTTTTGAAAAAGGATGAGCTCGCCAGAAAAGTCAGAGTCAAGATGAGTCTCTATAAGGAGAAGATTCCGGCCGACAAGAAAAAAGAAGCCGAAAAGGGATTGCGAAAGCAGCTCATCGATGATTTTGTCCTGAGAACGCTTTTGACAAACGAAGCCGACAAAAAAAATGTTGCGGCTACGGGAAAAGAAATTTCAAACGCCATAAACGAAATCAAAGCCAACATTCCGCCCGACAAGAAAGTTGAGGACTTCCTGAAGGAAAACGACGTTTCCCGCCAGGACATCGCGCTGGGAATCCGGATCCGAAAGCTTGTCGAAATGGAAGCGGGCAAACAACTCAAAGCGACGGACAAGGAAATACAGACCTTCTACGACGGGAATAAGGACAAGTTCACGTCTCCTGCAACCGTTCACGTCCGTCATATTCTCGTGACGATCGATTCCAAGGACGACGAAAAAATCAAAGCGGAAAAAAAGCAAAAGATTGACAATCTCCACAAGCAACTTGTGGACGGGGCGGATTTTGCCGAACTTGCCAAAAACAATTCCGATTGTCCCAGCAAGGAAAACGGCGGCGATCTGGGCGAGATCAAAAAGGGCCAGACGGTGAAACCTTTTGAAGATGCGGCTTTTTCACAGGCCGAGAACGTCATCGGTCCGGTCGTCAGCACGGAATTCGGCCATCACATCATTCAGGTGTTAAAACGCAATCCCGGCAAGGTTGTCGAACTGGGAGAGGTCAAGGATCAAATCGCTCTTTATCTGGGGCAGCAAAAGCAGTCGGAAACCTTTAATCGACTGATCATGCGCCTGAGAAAGAACGCGGCGATTGTTTTCTACGAGAATCGATGAGAGTTAAAAAAGCAGGTCGGGTGGATGAGGGGCTCTGGCTTCTGGGGACGGAGGAATCCTGCGTCTACCTGCTGGAAGGAAAGCGGTCGGCCGCTCTGATCAGCGCGGGCATGAGTTATATCCTGCCGGATTTTTTCGATCAGCTGGACGCGTGGGGGATTTCCGAAGACAGGATTGAACACCTGATCATTCTGCACGCCCATTTCGACCACGTCGGCCTGGTTCCCTTCCTGAAAAGAAAATGGCCCCACCTGACCGTTTATGCCTCTGCGCGAGGCTGGAACGTTCTGGCCAATCCCAAGGCGATTGCAGTGATCAACGATTTTACAGTGATGGTCTGCCGCAGGATGCGGGGCCGGACCGATATGCTGGACTCCCTGGACTGGCAGTGGCGCTTCGATGTGCAGGGGGAGACATTGCGCGAAGGAAGCGTCATCGACCTGGGGGACCGGGTTCTGGAAATTTATGAAACGCCCGGACATTCGTCCTGCTCGATTTCCGCCTACGCGCCGCAACTGCGCGCTCTGTTTCCGTCGGATGCGGCCGCCATTCCTTACCGGGAGGAGTACGTCGTTGCAGCCGGGTCCAGCTTCGAAAAATACGGGCAGAGCCTGGACCGAATGGCCGGCTTCGACGTAAAGACGCTCTGCGCGGACCACTACGGCTGCATCACGGGGGAAGAAGCCGCCGGTTACATTTCCGAAAGCAAGGCGGCCGCCGACCGGATGATCGATCGCCTGCAAGCGGCGCTGCGGCAGGAGGGAAGCGTCGCGTCCGCGGCCCGGAAGCTGGTCGCGCTGCATTACGAACTGCGGCCGGATTATTTTGTTCATCCGGAGATCCTGCTTCGGACGTATACGCAAATGCTGCGACAGTTTCTTCCCGCCGGCCTTACTTGAAGCTGTGCTCCGCGTCCGGAAATGCGCCGGACTTCACTTCCTCGATGTAGCGTTTAACGGCGCTGCGGATTTCAACATTCAGATTTGCGTATTTTTTAACGAATTTCGGCGTCATCCGTTCGTAGAGCCCCAGCATGTCGTTGACCACCAGAACCTGCCCGTCGCACTCTACGCCGGCGCCGATGCCGATGGTCGGAATGGAAAGAGCGGCGGTGATGTCCGCCGCCAGTTTTTCCGGAACGCACTCCAGCACCACGGAAAAAGCGCCTGCCTCCTCGAGCGCCAGCGCGTCTTGCATCATTTTTTCCGCCGCGTCTTCCTTTTTGCCCTGAACCCGGAAACCGCCCAGCTGGTGAATGGACTGCGGCGTCAGTCCCAGATGCGCCATGACCGGAATGCCGGAAACGGTCATCTTCCGCACCAGTGCCGCGTGCTCCCGGCCGCCTTCCAGTTTGACGGCCTGGGCATCCGCTTCCTTCAATAAACGCCCGGCGTTGGCCAGCGCCGCTTCATGCGAAACCTGATAGGACATGAACGGAAGGTCCGCGACGACCATGGCCCGGCGCGCGCCGCGGGTGACGGCCCGCGTATGATGCACCATGTCTTCCATCGTGACGGGAATCGTCGTGTCATAGCCCAGGATGACATTGCCCAGGGAATCGCCGACCAGGATGATGTCGATATCGCTTTCATCCAGAATGGCGGCGGTTCCGTAATCGTAAGCGGTGAGAACGGTTATTTTCTCGCCCTGCAGCTTCATTTTCCTGATGTCGAGGGTGGTTTTCCGGGTGATTTTGGTTTGTGTGCTCATGGATTTTCTCCTTTCAAAAGCCCCATGATGGTTTTTGCCTGGCCGGCGCCGAGCGTGCCTTTTTCACACGCGAGTTTCACTGCGATGGCTCCCATGTGCGCATACATGGACGCGAAAGCGGGAAGATGGCGGGCCATGGCGTCGATATGTTTTTGGATGGTTCCCGAATCGCCGCGCGCGATAGGTCCGGTGAGCGCGTTCGGGCATCCCTGATTTTCAATATTTTTCAAACTGCCGTAGACCAGCGGCAGATAGGCCTTGCGGGCGTCTTTTTCCGAAAAGCCGATGGACTTGTAAATGGATTCCACAACGCTCAAGAGCGAAACCAGGTAATTCGAAGCGATGCAGGCCGCCGCATGGTACAAGGGCTTTTGCTCGGCGGAAATGGAAATGGGAATGCCCCCCAGGTCGCGGACGATGTCCGCCGCCAGTTTTTTCGCGCCGACGGCGGCCGTAACGCCGAAGTAGCTGCCCGGAATGCTGGCAATGGCGCCGTCAATGGAGGAAAAGCTCTGCAGCGGATGAATACTGGCGACCAACGCGCCGGCCCGGGCCGCAGGAGCCAGCAGATCCAGTCCGCCCGCGCCGCTCATGTGAAAAACCTTTTTTCCGGCGAGGGAAGACTTTCCGGCGATCTGCGCGCAGACGGAGCCGATGCGGTCGTCAGGAGTAGTGATGAGGATGCATCCGGCCCGATCGGCCGCCCGGGCCGGATCGCGAAAGGCAGGCGCGCCGATATAGGCCTGTGCTCTTTTCCGGTGCAGGGCGCTGGCGTCCGCCAGGGCCGCGATGTCATGGCCGGCGTTCTTGAGCAGAACTCCGATGGCCGTTCCGACCATGCCTGTTCCGATAACGGCAAATTGCAGGGAGAATTTTTTTTTCGACATATCAATCCACAAAAAAAGGGTCTTCCGCAGCGTGAGGAAGACCCGTATTCCGACAGTATGCATTAACTCCCGTCTCAGTCTGTACAAGTGATCCAAGCGGTTGGCCGTTACTAACACACCCCGCTTGCATCGTCAAATGATATTTCTCGGGCTGCGGCCACAAAGAATCTTGTTTTTGCCGGGGCTCTCGGCTATACAACCTCGGAGGAGAACTGCATGAAAAAAGTGGATTTGATGATCTTTGATTTTGACGGCACGATTGCCGACACGGGGGCGGATCTGGCTTCATCGGTGAATCACGCGCTCGTCACCATGAGGCTTGCCCCCAGACCGGAACAGGAGATTCTCGGCTTTGTGGGGGACGGCCTCCGAAAGCTGATCGAACGATCGCTGGGCGAACAGGCCGCCGGCCTTCTCGATGAGGCGCTTGCCGTCTTCAGCGTGCATTATGAAAAACATCTTCTGGACCGGACTGTGTGCTGTCCGCACATCGAGGACGTTTTGAAGTATTTTCAACACAAGATGAAAGTGATCCTAACCAACAAGCGCCTGTCGATGGCGCTCGCCATCGCGCGGGGCCTGCGCATCGAACGGTATTTTATGGAGACCGTCGGAGCGGATTCTTTGCCTTACATGAAACCCGATCCACGGGTGATCGACTACCTGCTGGAAAAATATAACGTGGCGCCGGCCAAAGCCGTTATGATCGGCGACGGCGTCAATGACATCGCCGTGGCGAAAAATGCGGGAATTCTTTCCTGCGCCTATCTGAACGGCCTGGGAAATCGGGAAAGGCTCCTGCAAATGGACGCCGACTATTATTGCGAGGATCTCCTGGAAATCCATGGCCTCTTTCAATGACGACCTGCTGAGTAAGGTCGAACAAACCATCGAGCGCCACGCGCTTTTGGCTTCGGGCGATACGGTTGTGGCCGCCCTGTCCGGGGGCGCGGATTCCTGCGCGTTGCTTTCGGTGCTGGTGCAGTTTGCGGAAAAATACCGGCTGACGACGGTGGTCGCCCATTTCAACCACGGCCTGCGCGGCTCTTTCTCCGATGAAGACGAGGCCTTTTGCCGGAATCTGGCGAAACGATACGGCCTTGCGTTTGCCGCGGAAAAGATGTCCGATCCGTCGGTGCCCCGGGGGATGTCGCCGGAGGATTACTTTCGCCGCATGCGGTATCTTTTTCTCGACCGGGTTGCCGCGGACGTCGGCGCGTCTAAAATTGCGCTGGGGCACCAGCTTCAGGACCAGGCGGAAACGGTCCTGCTCAATATCCTGCGGGGCAGCGGTCTGGGCGGCCTTAAGGGCATCGCGCCGATCCGCGACGGCCGGTATATCCGGCCGCTCCTCGACGCGACGCGCAAAGAGATCCTCGCATACCTCAAGGAAAGAGGTCTGACCTACCGGGAAGACCGAAGCAATGAAAGCCCGGTCTATCTGCGCAACCGCGTCCGCGAAGAAGTGATTCCTCTTTTGCGGGAACACTACAATCCGCGCATCGAACAGAACCTGGCGCGGATGGCTCAGATCCTCCGTCGCGATGACGACTTCATCGAGGCTTCTCTCGAGGAGGCGACAGCCGGTTCTGCCGTCCGGCAGGTAAAAGAAGGAGTATCCTTTTCCGTGGCATTTTTCCGATCCCTGCATGCGTCATTGCGTTTTCGACTGATTAAAACGCTGCTGGAGAGAACGGCCGGCCCGGAAGCGGGGTTTTCCTTCGCCCACATTGCGGCGGTGGCGGATCTCGCGCTGGCGCCGGGGCCAAGCGGTTCCATTGCGCTGCCGGGGGGGCTGTGCGCCCGCCGGGAATATGAGACCGTCGTGATCGGGCCGGCTCTTTCCGGCCTGGTTCCGGATTACGCGTATCCGGTGGCGATTCCCGGGACCGTTGACGTAAAGGAAAGAGGCATTACGCTGTCCTTTAGAAAGGAGCGGGCAGGGGCGATGCCGTTGCCGGCCGGTTCCTCCTGGTGTTTTGATGCGGACAAAATCCGGGAACCCCTGACGCTGCGCAATCGGCGGCCGGGAGACCGGTTCGAGCCGCTGGGCACGAAAGGCTCGCAGAAAGTCAAAAAGCTGTTGATCGACCGCAAAATTCCGCGAATCCGGCGTCAGGGCGTCGCCTTGCTGGCCGATCTCGAATCCGTCGTCTGGATTGAAAACCTGCACGTAAGCGATCGGGTCAAGGTGACGCCGGAAACAAAGACGCTTTTGATTCTCGACGTTGGCGGTCCGGCCCGAATTCCGGGAGGTTCCAAAGAAAATATTTGAGTTAAATTGGATATTATTATAAAGATTGGCAAACACTTTTGATTTTAAGGAGAAAGATATTGAATCCGTTTCAAAAAAATATAGCACTGGTCCTGACGGTGCTGTTGGTTTTCCTGCTGGTCTGGCAATTGTTCAACCAGCAGAAACCAGGTTTAAAAGACATTAATTACACGGATATGCTGACGCACCTGTCCAGCGGTGAAATTACGGAAGTCACCATACAGGGAGAAACGGTCACGGGCAAACTGGCCAACGGAAATACGTTCAAAACCTATGTGCCCAAAGATGATCAGCTCGTCGCCATGTTCCGGGAGAAAAAAGTCAAAATCACGGCCAAACCCCCGGAAGAGAATCCCTGGTACATGATTTTCATTTCCTGGTTTCCCATGCTCCTGCTCATCGGCGTGTGGATATTCTTTATGCGCCAGATGCAGGCCGGCGGCGGCAAGGCCATGTCTTTCGGCAAGAGCCGGGCCCGGTTGATCACCGACAAATCCAAGAAAGTAACCTTTGCCGACGTGGCGGGCGTTGACGAAGCCAAGGCGGAGCTTGAAGAGGTCATCGACTTTCTGAAGGATCCTAAAAAGTACACCAAACTGGGCGGACGGATTCCCAAGGGACTTTTGCTGGTCGGTCCTCCCGGCACGGGCAAAACGCTCCTGGCGCGGGCGATTGCCGGAGAAGCGGATGTTCCTTTCCTCAGCATCAGCGGGTCCGATTTCGTGGAAATGTTCGTCGGCGTCGGCGCGTCCCGCGTGCGCGATCTGTTCAGCCAGGCCAAGAAAAACGCGCCCTGCATCATTTTCATTGATGAAATCGACGCGGTGGGGCGTCACCGCGGCGCGGGGCTCGGCGGCGGCCACGACGAGCGTGAGCAGACCCTCAATCAGCTCCTGGTTGAAATGGACGGTTTCGAATCCAATGAAGGCGTGATTCTGGTTTCCGCGACCAACCGCCCGGACGTTCTGGACCCGGCGCTGTTGCGTCCCGGACGATTTGACCGGCAGGTCGTCGTTCCCCTGCCGGATGTCAAAGGAAGAGAGAAGATATTCGAAGTACACGCCCGCAAAACGCCCGTGGACAATGACGTCGATTACGCCATTCTGGCGCGGGGAACGCCCGGAACCTCCGGCGCCGATATCGAGAATCTGGTCAACGAAGCGGTGCTGAACGCCGCCCGGTTCAACAAGGACAAGGTCAACATGTCCGATTTTGAATTTGCCAAGGACAAGATTCTCATGGGAACGGAAAGGAAGAGCATGGTGATCAGTGAAGCGGAAAAACAACACACCGCTTACCACGAATCCGGTCATACGCTGGTCGCCCGGCTGATTCCCGGAACCGATCCGATTCACAAAGTAACGATTATCCCGCGCGGCAGAGCGCTGGGACTGACCCAACAGCTGCCGATTGATGAAAAGCATACCTATCCCAGCCGGTATCTTGAAGACAATATTGCGATCCTGCTGGGCGGACGCGCCGCGGAGGAATTGATTCTGAAAGACTTTACGACAGGCGCCGGCAACGACATTGAACGGGCCACCAATCTGGCCCGGAAAATGGTCTGCGAGTGGGGCATGAGCAAGATCATGGGGCCGCTCAGCTACGGGAAGAAGGAAGAGCAGATCTTCCTCGGGCGGGAGTTTGCCACCCACAAGGATTACAGCGAAGAAACGGCCCGGAAAATCGACGAAGAAGTGGTCTCCGTTGTGAAGCGAAACTACGAAAGAGCTTTGTCGCTGCTTGGCGAGCACATCGAAATCCTGCACCGGATGTCGAAAGAGCTGCTGGAAAAGGAAGTGCTGAACAGCTCGGAAATCGACGCCCTTATCGGCGATGCGCTGCCGGCCGGGCACGCGACGCCGTCCCAGTCATGACGTATGATCGCCTCTGTTCTCGATCCGAATCCGGGTGACGGGCGGCTCGCGCCGCCCCATCACGGGCGGCGTCCGTTACCGAAGAAGGAAACCGCAGGTTTAATCTTTTTATCCCCTTGATCGAACGGTGTGAAAAATTGAGACTTGTTGATATTCAACAGATCAGTGAAGCGAATGAAACCTTCCGGAAGATCGGGGTGGATCCTTACGGCATCGCCGCCATGGCGCCGAAAACGCGGCAGCTTCTTATCCTGCTGGAAAAACAGTCCTGTAAAGTGGCCAACATTTTAAAACAGGAAATGCTTTCGCTGGGAGCCGACGCGGCAGTGGCGCGCGGCAGCGTGGCCTGTTCCGTGGCGGGCACGGATGTGCTGCTGATGGGAACGCAAAAGCAAATCGGCGCCCTGGTGAGAAAAATTGAAAAACAGCCCTTCGGGCTGGCCGCGATCGCTACCGATCTCGCAGCCTTGCTCGAAAGAGTATCGCTGGAGCGCCTTGTTCTCAAAACGGCCAGGCGTGAAATCGATCTGGGGGAAAAGACGCGAATCATGGGTGTCCTCAACGTGACGCCGGATTCCTTTTCCGACGGCAACCGTTATCTGGGCCGGGAAAAAGCCGTCGAACGGGCCTTGCAGATGGCGGACGAAGGCGCGGATATCATCGACATCGGCGGTGAATCGACGCGGCCGGGAGCCAAGCCGGTTCCCGCGCGAGAGGAAATCGCCAGGGTCGCGCCGGTTGTAGAAGCCCTGTCCGCGAAGCTGAAGATTCCCCTGTCCGTCGATACAACCAAGGCGGCGGTCGCCGAAAAGGCGCTTGCAGCGGGAGCTGAGATCATCAACGACGTGAGCGCTCTGGGAGACAGGAAGATGGCTTTTGTCGTCCGCGACAGGCAGGCGGCGCTGATCCTCATGCACATGAGGGGAACGCCCGCCACCATGCAAAGCGGCGATCTGGCGTATGACGATCTGATGGGCGACATTGTCGCCTATCTGGACAAGGCCTGCCGGAAGGCCGAGGCGGCGGGCGTCGGCCGGGATCATTTGGTGATCGATCCGGGCATCGGATTCGGGAAGACCTGCGACGACAACTGCCGAATCATCAGAAAACTCGGCGAACTAAAAACACTGGGGCTGCCGCTGCTGGTCGGAACATCGCGCAAAGCGTTTATCGGCCGAGTGACGGGCGGCGCTCCGTCGGAAAGACTGGAAGGGACGGCGGCAACCGTTGTCGCGGCTGTTCTGAAGGGCGCGCAGATCATCCGCGTCCATGACGTGGCGCAGATGAGAAAAGTCGTGGATATGACGGACGCCATTCTCCGCGCATAGGGGCAGGCCATGATATACGGCATCGGCATCGATCTTGTGGAAAACGAGCGGATGGAAAAAATCATTGCCAAATGGGGTGAACAGTTTTTGTCGCGGGTTTTTTCCGACGGAGAAATCGCCTACTGCAGCCGCCACGCGCAGGCGTCTCTGCATTATGGCGCGCGTTTTGCCGTCAAGGAAGCGTTTTTAAAGGCCATCGGCACGGGGCTGGGCCGGGGTGTTCGGTTGCGGGAAATCGAGGTGGTCAACGAGGAAAGCGGAAAGCCGGATGTTCATGTGTCCGGAGGAGCCCGGCGCTACCTCGATGACGCCGGGATCGACCGGATTCACCTGAGCATCACCCATACAAAAAATTACGCGTCGGCAGTGGTTCTGCTGGAAAAATGATCACTGCATGATTAAAGAAGACATGTTGTCCATGAATAAAGAAAGCGCTCTTGTTGAAATTCGGTCGGAAAGCGCCGAACAGACCTTTGCGGTGGGCCTCGCCATCGGGCGGCGGGCTGCCGACGGAGACGTTTTTGCCCTGTCCGGAGAGCTGGGAGCGGGGAAAACCTGCTTTACCGGGGGACTGGCCCGGGGGCTCGGCGTCGGCGAGGAGTATGCGATCACCAGCCCGACGTTCACCTTGCTTAACGAATATCCGGGACGGTGCCGGTTTTTTCATTTCGACGTGTACCGCCTGAATCAAACGGGCGAGCTGGACGATCTGGGGTACGATGAATATGTTTCCGGAAAAGGCGTCGCGGCCATCGAATGGGCGGAAAAAATTGCCGACGCCCTGCCGCCGGAAACCGTGTGGATTACAATGCTGTACGTTCATGAAAACGAAAGAACCATCCGCATCAGCGGGCCGCGGGACAGGGTTCGGACTTTAGTAAATGATCTCAAGAGGGAGGATTAGCTATGGGGTTGGTTGTTCAGAAATTTGGCGGAACATCGGTGGCGAACGTGGAAAAGATAAAAAATGTGGCGCAAAAGGCGATCCGCGAAAAGGAAGCGGGCCACGACGTCATTGTGGTCCTGTCCGCGATGGCCGGAGAAACCAACCGGTTGATCGATCTGGCGCAAAGCGCCGCCGATTCTCCCGATGAGCGGGAATACGATTCCCTGATCTCAACGGGAGAGCAGGTGACAATCTCGCTGTTGTCGATTGTCCTCAATGCAATGGGGTACCGGGCCCGTTCCTTTCTGGGGTTTCAGGTGCGGATTCTGACGGATAAAGCATACAAGAAAGCCCGCATTTCCATGATCGACACGAACGCCGTCTCGCAGGAATTGAAGAAAGGGACCATTGTTGTCGTCGCCGGATTCCAGGGGGTGGATGAGGAAAACAACATCACGACGCTGGGGCGCGGCGGTTCCGACACCAGCGCGGTCGCGCTGTCTGCGGCGCTGGGCGCCGAGCGCTGCGATATTTACACGGACGTCGACGGCGTCTATACCACCGATCCCAATATCTGCGCCAACGCCAGAAGGCTCGACAGAATTTCCTACGACGAAATGCTGGAAATGGCCATGACCGGCGCCAAGGTTCTCCAGCCCCGTTCGGTGGAGATGGCCAAAAAATACGATGTGCCCGTATATGTCAAATCAACCTTTTCCGATGAAGGCGGAACACTTGTAACGAAGGAGGATGAAGAGATGGAGAGAGAAGTGCTGTCAGGAGTTACCTACGATCGCGATCAGGCGAAAATTACGGTCGTTCACATCCCGGACAAACCGGGCATAGCGGCGAGTTTGTTTACGCCTTTGTCGGAGCGGAATATCAGCGTGGACATGATCATCCAGAACGTCAGTTTGCAGGGGTATACGGATCTGACGTTTACCGTGTCGAAAAAGGACACGAAGGAAGCCCAGAAAATCGTGGAGGCGGCGGCTAAAGAGATCGGCGCCAAGAAAGTGGAAGTGGACGATGACGTCGCCAAGGTGTCGATCATCGGCGTCGGCATGGTCAGCCATTCCGGAGTGGCGGCAAAAATGTTCAAGACCCTGGCGGATGAGGGCATCAATATCCAGATGATCAGCACGTCGGAAATCAAAATATCCTGTGTGATCCAGAGAAAATATACGGAACTCGCCGTGATGGTGCTCCATGATGCGTTTCATCTGGAAAGGAAAGCCTAACCGGCAAAACATGATCGATCATCAGATCAGGGGAATTCTTTCGCTGTCCGTTTTTCTGGCGTTGATTCCCCTGATCGGCTTTCTTCTCTCCTTGCAAAGCCCCGCCCCCTGTCCGGTTCTCTCCACGGCCGGTCCCGCATTCCGGGCGGTCGAGGTTGTCCGGGACAACGGCGAAACCGGGATTTATTTCGTAAAACCGGGGACATCCGTTTCACAGTTGTTGGAAACCCTTGAAACAGAAAAGACTCCCGCCCGAAATCAAGAACTTATCGGCGGCATGAAAATCCGCAACGTTGATCGGGGAGCGCCTTCGGAAATCCGCATCGAAAAAATGGATGCAGCAACGAGGCTGGCGCTGGGACTGCCGGTGGACATCAACACAGCCGGGTTCGCTGATCTCGTCCTGGTTCCCGGCGTGGGAGAAAAGACGGCCGACGCTATCCTGGCTCTGCGCGGGGAAAAAACCCGGTTCGGCTCGCTGGAGGAGCTGAAGGAAATCCGCGGCATCAAAGAAAAGAAGATGGAAAAGTTGAGGCCCTACCTTTGCGTCGAACCATGAACCGCCGGATTTACGATTTGCTGTACGTCTCGTAGTAGGCCAAAACGCGGCGGATGTAATTCTGGGTTTCACGATAGGGCGGCACGCCGTAGTTGTACTTGGCAACGGCGCCTTCTCCCGCATTGTAGGCGGCAAGAGCCAATGTCAGGTTGCCGTTGTAGAGGTTAAGCAGGTAGCGCAGGTAGCGGGCGCCTCCTTCAATGTTGTCCTGGGGATGAAAAACGTCGTCGACGTTCAGAGCGGAGGCGGTCTGCGGCATCAGTTGCATGAGGCCTTTCGCCCCGGCGCGGGAAACGGCCTGATGATTAAAATTCGATTCGGCCTTGATGACGGCTTTAATCAGAGCGACGTCCAGATTGAACTTGCCGGCCGCTTTCGCGATGATTTTGTCGTATTTGCGGATGTCGATGCCTTTGGGAAAATGCACTCTTTTTTCCTTCAGGATCATCACATACCTGGCTTTGGGATTGGAAGGGACGTTGGTGAGATGGAGGACGCCGTTTTCATCCTCGTACTTGTAAATATCGGCATGAACGGGCGCGGCGAGGCAAAAAAAAGCCGCAACCAAGGCTAACAAGACGACAGGAAGGATGTCTGCCGGTCGAATGTGCTTTCCAATTGTCTTATGATTCATGACGTTATCATACTGTAACGATTCTTTTAGTTCAAGATAAAAGTTTTTTGCCGGATTCCAGCGGGTCGCGCGAAAACGAAGGCCTCTTTCCGAACCCGTCGAAACGCGACGCCGGGAGGATTTGGGTTTTGTTTGTTCTTGACAGGGTTTCCCGATGGTGGTAATGACCTCAACACTTTACAGTACAATGTGTCGGGGCGTGGCGCAGTCTGGTAGCGTATCTGAATGGGGTTCAGAGGGCCGGTGGTTCAAATCCACTCGCCCCGACCATTTTCAAAACGAAATCTTCTTTAGTCAATCCAAGAGGTAATTACCGGGGCATCCTCCGGAGAAATCGCGCGTGTGCCGGGCGGGTGGTGAAGACAAAATGAACATCGCCGGACACGATCTTTTTCTTGCATTAAAGGGAATTATCATTTACAGGAGGTGCGGACGAATAGCGCAATTTGACTGGTTTTGTTGCTTTACGCCGAGAATAATCCGCGTTGACATTTTGGACGGGAAATATATACTTTTCAAGTCATCACAAGCGAGAGTGGCGGAATTGGCAGACGCACTGGACTTAGGATCCAGCCCGCCCTAGCGGTTAGGGGTTCAAGTCCCCTCTCTCGCACCAGAATGCATGAGGATAATAATTTCATATAAGGAGAAAACGTTGTGAGTGAGCTTTCCGTTAAAGTAGAAGATATCAGCCCGGTGAAAAAAAAGATGTCCTTTGAAGTGCCGTGGACCTTCGTCAAAGACGAATTGGAAAATGTTTATCGCGAGATCGGCAAGAAAGCCAAGATCAAAGGTTTCCGCCCCGGCAAAGTTCCGCGCAAAGTTCTGGAGACCTATTTCAAGGCCGACGCGGAGGGAGAAACGATCACCAATATCGTCAACAAATACTACTGGCAGGAACTGGACAGCCGCGGCATCGTATCTCTGTCGCGCCCGGAAATCGAACAGAACGGATTCAAGGAAAACACGGACTTCGCTTTCAGCGCGTCTTTTGAAACGGAGCCGGCGTTTGAACCACAGGGCTACAAAGGGCTCGAACTGGAAAAGACGGACATCAAGGTATCGGACGAAGATATGGAAAAGCGTCTCGGAGAAATCCGCAAGATGTTTGCCACCATGCAGGATATTGAAGACGACCGCCCTGCGGACATGGGAGATTTTGTGACGATCGATTTTTCAGGGACGCTCGACAATGAGGCCTTGCCCGAACTGCAATCGGAAAACTATACCCTTGAACTGGGGTCGCAGCGATTCGTGCCCGGCTATGAAGAACAGATCGTCGGCATGCGCAAGGGTGAAACGAAGGACGTCAAGGTGACCTTTCCCGAGGACTATCATGAAAAGAAGATGGCCGGGAAAGAGGTCACGTTTACGGTCGTCCTGAAAGGGATCAAAGAGCAGAAGCTGCCGGAGATCAACGAAGAGTTTGTGAAGAATTTTGATAAATACAATACGCTGGACGATTTGAAAAACGACGTGCGCCAGTCAATGGAGGAGCAGTGCAAACGTCAGAGCGACACGCAGTTCAAGGACAAAATCATGGAGGCTATTCTTCTGGCCAATGAATTCGAACCGCCTCCCTCTCTGGTGGAGCGGCAGATTTTTTACATGATCACGGATACGCACAAGAGGATGAGATCCGCGGGAATGGATGAAAAAAACGCCATGGACCTGAGTTTCCGCATGCACGATCAGTTCAAGCAGGATGCGGAAAAATCGGTTCGGTCTTTTCTGGTTCTCAAAAAGATTGCGGAAAAAGAGTCCCTGACGGTCACCGATGAAGATATCGATAAATACATCAATGAATTAGCGCAGCTGCACAAGGCGGACTACGAAGTGGTGAAGGACGCCTATGAAGATGAAGAGCGCATGAGTTCGCTGAAATCGGAAATTCTGCAAAAAAAGGTATTTGACTTTATCGAACACGAGGCCAATATTAGAGTCGTCGAAAAAGTGGGAATGGCATAAGGAGGCTGCCCGATGAATTTGATACCGATGGTCGTGGAGCAGGACGGGCGGGGCGAGAGAGCCTTTGACATCTATTCCCGGCTTTTAAAGGACCGGATAATTTTTCTGGGAACGGCGATCGATGATAATGTGGCCAATGTGGTCGTCGCCCAGATGCTTTACCTGGAAGCGGAGGATCCGGACAAGGAGATTTTTTTCTATCTGAATTCGCCCGGCGGACATGTGAGCTCCGGAATGGCGATTTACGATACGATGCAGTATATAAAACCTCCGATATCAACGGTCTGCATGGGACAGGCGGCCAGCATGGCGGCCATTCTGCTGGCGGCCGGGGAGAAGGGAAGGCGGTGCGCCTTGCCCCATTCGCGGATTCTGATTCATCAGCCGCTGGGCGGGTTTCAGGGACAGGCGACGGATATTGATATCCAGGCCAGGGAAATATTAAGATTAAAAGACGAATTAAACAAAATTCTTTCGGAATTGACGGACCAGCCGTTGGAAAAAGTCATGAGCGACACGGAGCGGGACTACTTCATGACCAGCAAACAGGCTAAAGAGTACGGATTAATTGATGAGATTGTTGTAAGAAAGCCTGTGTCGTCCGGAGCATAAAGAGGAGAAATTTACGTGATTAAAAGAAGCAAGGATAATCGAGGCCAGGGTATGCTGTTTTGTTCATTTTGCGGAAAAATGCAAAGTGAAGTTCGTAAGCTGGTCGCCGGTCCAACGGCTTATATCTGTGACGAGTGTATCGAACTTTGCCGCTGCATTGTCGAAGAAGAAGAAAAGACGGTAGAAAAAAGCCCCAAAAATGTTTTGCCGGAGCCGAAGGAAATTAAGAAATTTCTGGATTCCTACGTCATCGGACAGGATAAAACAAAGAAAATCCTGTCGGTTGCGGTTTACAACCATTACAAGCGGCTTTTCTCCAACGTCGGCGCCGGCGACGGCGTTGAAATTCAAAAAAGCAACGTTCTCTTGATCGGGCCGACCGGATCGGGGAAAACCCTGCTGGCGAAAACGCTGGCCAAGTTCCTCAATGTTCCCTTTACCATCGCGGATGCCACCACGTTGACTGAAGCGGGTTATGTGGGAGAAGATGTCGAAAACATCATTCTCAGCCTGCTGCAAAACGCCGATTACGACGTCGCCCGCGCTTCGAAAGGCATTGTCTATATTGATGAAATAGACAAAATAGCCAAAAAGTCGGGCAATCCGTCCATTACCCGGGACGTTTCCGGCGAAGGCGTTCAACAGGCGCTTTTGAAAATCATGGAAGGCACGATGGCCAACATTCCGCCCAAGGGCGGCCGAAAGCACCCGCAGCAGGAATTTATTCAGGTCGATACCACGAACATTCTGTTCATCTGCGGCGGAGCATTCAATGATCTGGAAACGATTATTTCCAAGCGCATCGGGACCAACACCATGGGGTTCGGCGCGGAAATCAAAAGCAAAAAGGAAAAGCGGGTTGGAGAACTGCTGGCCGAAGTCCGCTCGGAGGATCTCCTGAAATTCGGTCTTATTCCGGAGTTTATCGGACGCCTGCCCGTGATCGCCACGCTGGACGATCTGGACGAGGATGCGCTGGTGCGTATTCTGGTGGAACCCAAAGACGCGATCATCAAACAGTACAAGAAACTGTTCGAGATCGAGAACGTCCAGTTGAAATTTACGGACGGGGCGCTGCGCGGCGTAGCCAAGTTATCCATGGAAAGAAAATCCGGCGCGCGGGGATTGCGCTCCATTCTGGAAAACACGATGCTGGAAGTGATGTACGATATTCCCTCGCAGCGTGACATCAAGGAATGTGTGATCAGTGAAGACGTTGTGATCAACAACGAAAAACCGATTTTGATTTACGATGCGAAATCCGAATCCGCATCGGCTTAATCCACTCATATTCAGGAAACGCGAATGAGCGAAGAACAAAACGATAACATTCAAGACAAAACAAACATAATTCCGCTATTGCCGCTGCGGGACGTGGTCGTCTTTCCGCACATGATCGTGCCCCTGTTTGTCGGACGGGAAAAATCCATCGCCGCTCTGGAGTCCGCCATGAAATATGAAAAGGGCATCTTCATGGTGGCTCAGAAAAACGCCAAAAAAGACGATCCGGGCGAAGAGGACATTTACCGCGTCGGAACGATCGGCATCATCATCCAGCTGCTTCGTCTGCCGGACGGAACCGTCAAGGTTCTGGTGGAGGGCAAGACGCGCGGCTCCATCCAGGAATACCTGAAAAACGACGACTTTTTCCTGGTGAAGGTGGCCGAGATTGAAGACATCGACGATGATCCGAACGATGTCCGCAAGCAGGCGCTCATGCGCAGCATCAAGGAATCTTTCGAGCTGTACCTGAAACTCAGCAAAAAAGTCCACGTGGAAATGATGGGTACGATCGCCGCCATTGAAGATCCCTCCAAACTGGCCGACGTGGTGGTGACCCATCTCAACGTAAAGCTCGAAGACAAGCAGAAAATTATGGAAATCTACAGTATCGGCGAAAGGCTGGAAGCCATTTACTCGCTGATGCTCTCCGAGATCGAGATTTTGCAGGTAGAGGAAAAGATCAAGCGACGCGTCAAGAAACAGATGGAAAAGACGCAGAAGGATTATTACCTCAACGAGCAGATGCGCGCCATCCAGAAGGAGATGGGCGAAAAGGACGACTTCAAAAACGAAATCGCGGAGCTGGAAAAACGCCTCAAGCAGAAGAAGCTCTCCGAAGAAGCGTCCAAGAAGGTCCGCCAGGAAATCAAGAAATTGCAGATGATGGCGCCCATGTCGGCGGAGGCCACCGTCGTGCGCAATTACATCGACTGGCTCCTGGACATGCCCTGGTCGGAGGTTACGGAGAACAAATACACGCTCAAGGAGTCGGAGGCGATTCTCGACGAGGATCACTATGGCCTGAAAAAGGTCAAGGAACGAATCATCGAATATCTGGCGGTTCAGGCCCTCGTCAAGAAAAACAAGGGACCGATCCTGTGCCTGGTCGGACCTCCCGGCGTGGGAAAAACGTCCATTGCCAAATCCGTCGCCCGCGCCACGAACCGCAAATTTGTGCGGATATCGCTGGGCGGCGTCCGTGATGAGGCGGAAATCCGCGGCCATCGCCGGACCTATATCGGCGCAATGCCGGGCAAGATCATTCAGTCCCTGAAGAAGGCCGGGTCGAACAATCCTGTCTTTTGCCTGGACGAGGTGGACAAACTCAGCTCCGATTTTCGCGGCGATCCTTCTTCGGCGCTCCTGGAAGTTCTCGATCCCGAGCAGAACGTCGCCTTCAACGATAACTATCTGGATGTGGATTATGATCTTTCCGACATTCTCTTCATTACGACGGCCAACATTTTGCAGACCATTCCTGCGCCGTTGCAGGACAGAATGGAAGTGATCCGCATTGCCGGCTACACGGAACAGGAAAAGATGCACATCGCGCAGAGGTTTCTTCTGACGAAGGAAATGGAGGCCAACGGACTCAAGGAAGCCAACATCGAAATCACCAAGGGAGCGCTCCTGCGGATCATCCGTCAGTACACCCGGGAAGCCGGCGTCCGCAACCTGGAAAGAGAAATTGCCTCCGTCTGCCGGAAGGTCGCCAAGGAAATCGTCAGCAACGGCGCCCGGAAAAAAATCGTCATCAGCTCCAAGAATATTCCGAAGTATCTGGGCGTGCCCAAGTTCCGCCACGGCGAAACGGAAGAAAAGAGCCAGATCGGCCTTACGACCGGGCTGGCCTGGACGGAAGTCGGAGGCGAATTGCTGGCGATTGAAGCGTCTGTTATGGAAGGCACGGGCCGGATGGTGATGACGGGAAAACTGGGCGACGTCATGCAGGAATCGGTGCAGGCGGCCCTCACCTATATCCGGGCTCGCGCGGAAAGATTCGGTCTTCCCAAAAGCTTTTACAAAAAGATCGACATTCACGTGCATGTTCCGGAAGGCGCGATTCCCAAGGACGGGCCATCGGCCGGCATCGCCATGGCCACCTCGATCGCGTCGGTGCTGATGAAGAAGAAAGTTCGCGCGGATCTGGCCATGACCGGTGAAATCACCCTGCGGGGAAGGGTCCTGCCGATTGGCGGCCTGAAGGAAAAAATTCTGGCGGCGCATCGCGGCAATATCAAAATGGTCGTGATTCCGAAAGACAATGAAAAGGATCTGGCGGAGGTTCCGCAAAACGTTCAGAAAGCGCTGAAGATCGTTTTTGTCGATCATATCGATGAAGTGCTGGACATTGCTTTTGCCAGGGAAGAAGAGGAATTCGGCGAGCCGGTCGGCAGTGATGTCCAGATCTGCGCTCGACCGGTTAATTAAAGGAGATTTCTGATTTTATCGCTTGACAAGGAATCTCAATGTTGCTAGAAGCGGAAAGCTTTTTTCGGGCACGTGGGCGGGTAGCTCAGCTGGAAGAGCGCCACGCTTACACCGTGGATGTCACAGGTTCGAGCCCTGTCCCGCCTACCAGAAAAAGGGTAGTGTAAAGCGTTTTCATCAGGATTTTTTGGGGTCGTAGTTAAGTTGGTTATAACGCCGGCCTGTCACGCCGGAGGGCGTGGGTTCAAGTCCCATCGGCCCCGCCAGAAAATTCGAAGGGAGTCTGCGTAAAGCGGCTCCCTTTTTTTATACGCCTCTTTGAAATCCGGATGATTGACATAATTGGTTGACCATGTTTAAAAGACCGGTAAAGAAACAGAGAAAAAAATGAAGGCGTCATGAGGCCCGAGGTTCGGCGCGGTCTGTAGGGCATCAGGAGACCTGGAAACGGACATGAAGAAAAATTCTGACCTATTTTTCTGGCGCAGGCCGGAATATTCGCGTCGTGAACTTTTTTCGATTCTGGCCAAAGCGCACAGGACAGGCTATCTGGACGATGAAACCCGGAAGATGATCGAAAATATCCTGAATTTCAAAGCCACCCTGGTTCGCGAGATCATGATTCCCCGGACGGACATCGTTTCGATCAACGCTGAGGATGCGCCGCAGGATATTGTGCGTGAATTGGCCGAATCGCGCTACACACGTGTTCCTGTGCATCGCGGGTCGGTGGACAACATCGTCGGCATCCTGAACGTCAAGGATCTGCTGAAAACCTGGTCGGACCGAATGACCCGGTCCGATATTTTTTCCCATCTGACCAAACCCTATTACATTCCCGAAACGAAAAACGCTCACCTGCTGTTTCGCGAGTTCCAGAGCAACAAAAAGCATATCGCTATTGTGATCGACGAGTACGGCGGAACCTCGGGGCTGGTGACCCTGGAGGATCTGCTCGAAGAGATTGTCGGGGATATCCGGGATGAGCACGAAGAAGGCGCCGGATCCGATGAGATGGTGGAAACCGCCGAAGGCGCGGTGATATTTGACGGGCGGACGGAAATCGAAAAAGTTGAGGAGCGCCTGTGCGTCACTCTTGAAAGAGGCAGATACGAAACCATCAGCGGCCTTGTTTTAGACACGCTTCGCAGAATTCCACACCGGGGGGAACGGCTCCGGATCGGGGGCATGGACATTACCGTCGAAAGTGCGGATGAGCGCAGCATAAAAAAAGTCAAAATAAAAAAGATGGAAGATGAGGAGGAAACAAATGTCCGTCGATAATATTCAGGAAACCATCAGCGATCTCAAACAAAGAATTCAGTACATCGGGGAGTGTCTTTGACGTCGGCGAGCTGGAATTAAAAGTCAAGGACCTGGAAGTGCTGTCCGCGAAAAAGGATTTCTGGGACGATCCGGAAAAAGCGCGTTGGGTCCTGCAGCGCAAAACAAAATTATCCGATTCGCTGGAAAAGTGGAAGACATTCAAAAGCCGGATCCGGGAGACGGAAACACTCTGCGGTCTGGCTTCTGAAGAAAAGGATGAAGCGGTCCTTCTTGATCTGGCCTTCGATCTCGAGCATCTTTCGGCTGATGTCAGAGAGGAAGAACTGAAAATGATGCTCTCGAGCGAACAGGATCCGATGAACGCGATTATGTCGATCCACGCCGGGGCGGGAGGAACCGAGGCGCAGGACTGGGTCGAAATGCTTTTGCGGATGTACCTGCGCTGGGCCGAAAAGCGGAACTTTAAAACCAGCGTCATTGATTATCTTCCGGGAGATGAAGCCGGTGTGAAAAGCGTCACTTTTACGGTGGAAGGGGAATACGCCTACGGCTACGCCAAGGCGGAGATCGGTATTCACCGCCTGGTGCGCATTTCTCCGTTTGACGCGGGGGGAAGGCGTCATACGTCTTTCGCTTCCGTTTTCGTCTATCCGGAAATCGACGATGAAATCAGAATCGACATCAACGAAGACGACCTGAGAATCGACACGTTTCGGTCGGGAGGGAAGGGCGGTCAGCACGTCAATAAGACGGATTCCGCCGTGCGGATCACGCATCTGCCCACGGGCATCGTCGTGCAGTGTCAAAACGAAAGATCGCAGCACAAGAACAAGGCCATGGCGATGAAATATCTGAAATCGCGGCTCTACGAAAAGGAACTGCGGGAAAAAAACGAGAGGCTCGATCAGGAAAACAAGCTGAAAAAGGATATCGCCTGGGGAAGTCAGATCCGTTCCTACGTGCTGCATCCCTACAAAATGGTCAAAGATCACCGGACGAATCTGGAAATCGGCAATACCCAGAAAATTCTGGACGGTGATATCGATGATTTCATTCAGTCTTATTTGATGATGACGGGCGACCGGGAAAACAGTCCGCCGTCCGCCGATCCTTCCGGCAAGGGATAATTTCCAGCAACATATTGTTTTGGAATACGGGCAAAATATGCTATAAAACGCGGCAAAAGTGTCTGGGCTGCTGAATTTTCAAAAAGAAAGGGTTGATGTTCATCACAGGCCCCATGCGATTTGTGTTTTGCATCTAAAAGAACGGGAGGCTCTGTCCATGACGAAACGAAAAAAAAATAATTTTTTTATTTGTCTGATAGTTTGTTGTTGCGCAGCCATTGTCGGCTTTGCAACCTTTGAAGCTCAAGCCTGGGAATTGCCGCTGTTCGGTTTTTCAACAAATCCGCAAGCAACAACCGTAGCACAAAGTTCCAACGCGGCGCAAAACGCTTTCGACGCCGCGCCGGGTCCTGCGACCAGTCCGGCTGCGAAAACCAAGGCGCAGGACGAGGAAGACAAGGAAGCTGTGGAAGAAGAAGAGGACCTGATGGAAAGGGCCCTGGAGCTTCTGGAAATCGCCGATACACACTGGAAAAGCGGCGATGTTGAAACAACATTGAACACGCTGGACAAGGCCTACGCGCTGGTTCTGGACACCAACGGCGACGTGGAGATCGCCCGGCAAAAAGACGACCTGCGTCTTCTGATTGCCAGGCGGATCCTGACGCTTTATTCGTCTCAGGAAAAACGCACCAACGGAAAAGCCAGCGAGATTCCTCATCTGATGAACGCGGATGTCGAAAAGGAAATCCGCTCCTTCCAGGGGCCGGAAAGAGAGTTCTTCATCGCCTCCTATCACCGCTCCGGCATGTACCGCGAGCTCATCGTCACTGAACTCAAAAAGGCCGGCATTCCGGAGGAACTCTTCTGGCTGCCGCTCGTGGAAAGCGGTTTTAAAGTGAGCGCTCTGTCGTCCGCGAGGGCCCTGGGACTATGGCAGTTCATCCCTTCCACCGGCTATAAATTCGGCCTGACCCGCGATGAATGGGTCGACGAACGCATGGACATTCTGAAATCCACTCAGGCGGCCATTGCCTATTTAAAAGAACTGCACTCCATGTTCGGAGACTGGCTGACCGTTCTTGCCGCTTATAATTGCGGTGAAGGAAGAGTTTTGCGCGTGATCTCCCGGCAGCACATCAACTACTTCGACCGTTTCTGGGATCTCTATTCGCAGCTGCCCAACGAGACCGCCCGTTATGTTCCCCGATTTCTGGCGACACTGCACATCGTCCGGAATCCGGAAAAGTACGGGTTTGACCTGCAGGCCTCGACGGTTTCACTGAATAATTATGAGGCAGTCAAAGTCGACAAGATGATGAAGCTGTCCGATATCGCGGAAAAGATGGAAATGCCCGAAGACGTGATGGCTCTGCTCAATGCGGAGCTGCGCTACAAAATTACGCCGAACCGTGAATATTCCGTCAGAATTCCCCAGGGAACGCTTCAGAAGTTCAACATGGTGTACAACGAGATTCCCGAAACGGAAAAACCGCGCTTCACCTTCAGTCGCGCAAATTATCTGCGTCACCGCGTGCGTTCCGGTGAGACCGTAACCTCCATTGCCAAGCGTTACCGTGTATCCACCGCAAGCCTTTACGATTGCAACAAGATCAATAAAAGAAGAAAACTGGTGAAGGGGCGGATAATCCGCATTCCGGTCAGCCGTGTGGAAACAGCCGGCGTGTCGTCGAAGCCGTCTCCGGCCAGGAAATCGGCCGCTTCCACTGCGGTTAAAACCTACAAAGTCAAGCGGGGCGATTCCCTGCTGGGCATTGCCAGAAAGTTTAATATTCCCGTGGCCCGGCTCAAGGAAGTGAACCGGTTGAAGGGAAATTCCATTCAGGCCGGACGGGTGCTGAAGATTCCCCGGGACGAAGCCAAGCGCAGCGAAGAGGACCAACCGGGGAAAGCCGATCTTGCGAACAAGGCTTCGGAGCAAACAGAGATCGCCGGGAAAACGCTTTCAGCAAAGGATATCGCCGATCTGGGCGTTGATAAACACATTGTCACCAAGGGAGAAAATCTGACGGCGATTTCCCGGAAATACAATATCGCATTGGCCAAATTAATGCAGATCAACCGGCTGTCCGGAGAGGGTTCCCTGACGCCGGGGCAGGTCCTTGTCATCAAATAAGGCCGGTGGCGGCTTCTTCCGTCTGTCAACCGCATTCAGCCGGCGTCTGCGAGCAGACGAAAAAGTTCCCTTTCTTTCCGCTTCATCTTCAGGGCGTTCGCCCTTGTGGTATTCTCGTGATTGTATCCGGTCAGGTGCAGGACGCCGTGAATGATCAGGAAGAGAATTTCCTCATCGACGCAGTAATGCCCCTCCCGGGCATCCCGAAGGGCCGTCTCAGCGGATATTACGACGTCTCCCAGCACATCCGGATTGATGTTCCCGTATTCTCCCTCCAGCAGAGAGAAGGAAATGACGTTGGTCGGTTTGTCCTTGCCCAGGTATTCCCGGTTGATGGTTCGAATGGCCGGATCGTCCACAAAGGTTATGCTGAGTTCCTTTGGAGAGCAGCCGATCAGTTTCAGAAGCCTGGCGGAAAGGCGGCGGATTCGCCGCTTGTCGATTTTGATGCATTTCTGCCGGTTGTCGATCTGGATGTTCATGAAGATTCTTTCTTGCCGTTGGTGTCCCGGGGCGTCGTTTCGGGATAATCGACCCGGTGATGGAAAATACCCGTCAGAATCCGGGTGAACGTTTCGGCGATGGTGTTGAGGTTCTTCAAGGTCAGCTCGCAGTCGTCGAGCTGACCGTCCGCGTAGATGCGCTCGATGCGTTCACGGACCAGTGAACGAATTCTGGCCGGTGTCGGATTGATGAGGGTGCGGGACGACGCCTCGATGACATCCCCCAGCATGACCAGTCCGGCCTCCTTTGTCTGCGGTTTCGGTCCCGGATACCGGAAATCGCTTTCCGTGAGCGAGCGGATCGATTCATCCTTGTCTTTCTTGGCCTTGTCGTAAAAAAAGCTGATGAGGCTGGTGCCGTGATGTTCCCGGATGATATTGATGATCGGCTGGCCGATTTTACCCTGGGAAGCCAGTTCGCATCCTTCCTTGACATGGGAAATGATGATGAGCGCGCTCATCTTCGGAGACAGCTTGTCATGACGGTTGTCGTAGCCGGGCTGGTTTTCGATGTAGTAATGCGGTTTGGCCAGTTTGCCGATGTCATGATAGTAGGCGCTGACCTTGGCCAGGAGCGAATTGGCGCCGATGGCTTCGGCCGCGGCCTCGACCAGCGAAGCGACGACGACGCTGTGGTGATACGTGCCGGGCGCTTCGATGATCATCCGCTGGAAAAGCGGTTGGTTGAGGTTGGCAAGCTCCAGCAATTTGATGTCCGTAATGTAACCGAACAGGCTTTCAAAAATCGGGGTGATGCCCGCCACCAGGATACCGGTGATGATACCGCCGAGAAACCCCATGGCCAGGCGGCTGGCCAGATCGGTAAGGAACTGCCCCGTCAGAAGATTCAGACAGAGAATCGCAAAGATGTTCATCACGCCCAGGAAGATGCCCACCTTCAGGAAAGTGGAACGCTGACGGCTTTTGACGATGTGATAGGACGCGGCCACCGACCCCAGAAATGAGAAAAGAGGGAAAAGAATCTTTTCATCGAACAGGAGGCTGACAAGAAAGGAGGTCAGGATGCTGATGATCATCGCGACGTTGCGGTTGATCAGAACGGCGATCATCATCGCGCCGCAGGCGAACGGTATCGCAAAATAACAGGCGTCGACGGGCAGCATCGGAAATGCCCGGTTCAAAGCGACGGAGATGAAGATACCCGCTTTGACAAAAAAGACCTGCAGCACGGCGACGATGGCGAACACCAGGAAATCCACATTGGAGCGCGCAGGAGCCTTGAGCCAGTTTCGCGTGCGCCAGAAGTAAAGGATCAGCGTCAGGAAAAGGGCGGTGAAGAATATGCCGGCAACGACGGTCAGTCGGGAAATTTTATTTTCCGCCGATGTTTTGTAAAACGCGTCGAGCTTAGCCATTTCCAGATAACCGATCTTTTCGCCTTCGCGGACGATCATTTCATTTTTTTGCACCTGGAAATAAACCGGTTTAACGTCCTCAACGACAAAGCGGACCTTTTTGTCCGTGGCCTCCTGGTCGAAGGCGAGATTGGGTTGGATCAGTTTTTTCAAAAGGGAAAAAGCCCGTCGTCTCGCTTCGGGTGTATCATTTTTAAAAACCGCGTAAACTTTTCTGGATAATGCCGCCTCCGCTTCCCGAATGGTCAGGACCGATGAGATATCTTTGAGATTTTCTTCTTCCCGGGTAATGCCGTTGACGATCGTAATGCCTTTTTCACGATCGCCTTTCTGAAACGCGTTTTGCACGACGAGAGCGTTTTCGTAAAAAAAGGATATCGTTTTTTGCATTTTTTGCAGAAGATCGTCGGAAAATTTTTCGGATTTCAGGAATGTGTGTTCTTCGGGTGTCAGCGTCGCGCCCAGTGTTTGATCCAGAAAGGCTTTCCGTTTGTCGTCGCTCGTCTCGCGCGCGGCGAGCAGGAAGGCTCTTCTTAAATTGGACTTGAGCGTCATCGCCAACTCGGCGTCGAGTTCGTAGATCGGGCGGACACCGGCCGCGGCTGCAATCTTTTTCTGCCGCGTGGAATTTACGTCTTCAACCAGAAAATCGCGATTCGCCTTGATGTTTTCAGACGCGATTGCGCCGTGACGATATTCCATCCGGAATTCGTAAAATTCCGGCGCCAGAATGAGGGTCAGGCCGACGCTCAGCAGGACGGCAATTGCCCAGCGCTGAAAGATGGCGTTGTTCAGGAACGTGAAAGAGACTTTATGCTTTTCTTTCAGCTTCCGGTAAAGGGAATAAATTTTTTCCGATGTCGTATCGAGGAAGTTCATCTGCGCGCGGCTTTATCCGTTTTTTTTCCCGGCGTTCCAGGCGGCATACGCGGCAATGACGTCCGCGACCAGGGGGTGCCGGACAACGTCGATCTGGGAAAAATGAACGATGCGGATGGCGTCGATCCCGTTGAGAATTTTTTCGGCCTCGACGAGACCCGATGTTTTTTCATTCGGCAGATCGATTTGTGTAATGTCGCCTGTAACCACCGCCTTGGAATGGAAGCCCAGGCGCGTCAAAAACATTTTCATCTGCTCGGAAGTGGTATTCTGGGCTTCATCCAGGATGATGAAGGAATCATTGAGCGTACGGCCGCGCATGAACGCCAGCGGCGCCACTTCGATCAGCCCCTTGTTGATGAGCGCGCCGGCTTTTTCCATATCGACCATGTCATACAGGGCGTCATACAGCGGGCGCAGGTAAGGGTTGACTTTTTCCGCCAGATCGCCAGGCAGAAATCCCAGCCGTTCGCCCGCCTCGACGGCGGGACGGGTCAAAATGATGCGCTGTACTTTCTTTTCCAGAAGATGAGAAACGGCCATTGCCATGGCCAGATAGGTCTTGCCGGTCCCGGCGGGACCGACGGCCAGCACCATATCGGCGTTTCTCATGGCATCGATGTAGTGCCGCTGGGCGATGCTTTTCGGGGCAATGACGCGCTTCTTGGCGGAGATGAAAACGGTATCCAGAAAAATGCGCGCCAGATCACAATGAATGTCTTCGCTGAGAATCCGGTGGGCGTAACCGATGTCGGCGGACTGAATCGACCACCCTTTTTCCATGATCGCATAGAGCTGTTTGATGATCAGGGAAATCTTCAGAACGGCTGCTTCCTCACCCGCGACGGAAAGATGATTGCCCCAGGGCTTCACCTTGACCGGTTCCAGTTTTTCCAGGAGCCTCAGGTGTTTGTCATGTTCGCCGCATAAATGTCTCAACAGATTCTGATCGGCGAAGGAGATTTTTTCCGCCTGGCTATTTTGGGTTGCTCGAATCAAAAAATGTCAGCCTCTGAAAAGGTTAATCTTCACCCCGGTGCGCCTGCATGTGCTGCTGCCGGTACTTTAACAAGAGGGTCTTTGTCCGCATGAGGCCGATTTCTACCATTATGGGACAGTGAATGCAATACAATTTACGTCTGTAAAAACAGGTGGGCAAAGACCTTCGCATTACCCGCCATGTCGTCGATCGAGCAGTTTTCGTCCGGTTGATGGGCGTTCATGCGGAGTTTAGACCATACGGCGGCCGGCAATCCGTTTTTGCGCAGATAAGCGGCGACGGTTCCCGCGCCGATGCCGCCGGCCCGCGCGTTTACGGAATAAACGGCCGCAACCGCCTCCTGCAGGGCCGGAACGACCGGAGCGTCGGCCGGCGTGGGCGGCGGTGACTGCACATATTGCTCGCGGATGATCTCGATGCGCACGGAGAATTCTCTTTCCACTTTTTTTGTAATCCCGGCAACTTCGGCAAGAACGTCATCAAGGGCGTACTGCGGCAGGATGCGGCAATCCATGTAAAAAACATCTTCGCCGGGAATGGTGTTGATGTTGCCCACATTGGCTTCCTTCTTTGTCGGTTCAAACGTGCTCGCTGGCGGGTCGAAAAGCGGATCGGAAGCGTTGAAAATGCCGCGCAGTTGCGTGAGTTCGGTCACCAGACGGGAAGCGGCCTCGAAAGCGTTGATGCCCAGTTGCGGTTTGCTGCCGTGGCACTGCCGGCCCGTAGTCTTGAAGCCCAGCCAGAGGATGCTTTTTTCGGCGATCTCAATCAGCGTGCCGCAGGCGTTGCCCGAATCCGGAACGACGATCAGATCGTTTTCGGAAAATATTTTTTCGGGCAGATCCAGCACGTAATAAAGCCCTTTGCTGCCGGAGGTCTCCTCGTCCGCGACAAAAAAAAGCCCGACTGCGGAAGACGGGGGGATGCCCTCGTCCAGAAAAGCCCTGGCGGCGAAGATCGAGGCCACCATATCCTGCTGGTTGTCTTCCGTTCCTCGGCCGTAGATGCAATTGTTCCGAACATATGCCGTGTACGGATCCGCGCTCCAAAGTTTGATTTCGCCGGGAGGAACGATGTCCAGGTGGGTGATGATCCAGACGGTGCGGGCTTTGCGGCTTCCCCGGAGAGAGGTCAGAAAATTCGGACGCAGGCCGGCAGAAACGCTTTCATCCGGCGCGTCAAAATGGCGAAAAGAGGTAAAGCCCATGTCGACCAGGCGTTCTTTCAGCACCCGGGCTTTCAGCATCTCGCCGTCGCCGCCGTTCGCGGGACCGACGGCCGGCACCGCGGTCAGCGTCTTTTGCAGTTCGATCATGTCCCCGCGGTAGGAATCGATTCTGCGGGATAGTCTTTCAAAGATTTTTTCATCAATCATTGCGGCTCCTCGATCTAGGGTTGCGGATTTAAAAAAACAGGGCCTTCCCAGGCATCGGGCCATTTGCCGAATTGTTCCACATCGCCCAATATAACGGTGAGTCTCTTTTTTTCATCCAGGTACTTGGCTGCGACGCGTTTCAGATCGTTGAGCGTCACCGTCTCTATGCGCCGTCGATAGGCGGAAAGATAGTCCCGCGGCAGATCTTCAAATTCCACGGTCATCTGCTGAGCCGCAATCTGGGCCGGCTCTTCAAACGAGAAGATGAAGCCGTTGAGAACGGATTTTTTGGCCCAGTCCAGATCAGCCTGTGAGACAGCGCCGGCAGCGACATCTTTTAGAATGGAACGGATCAGCAAAAAAGCCTGAAGGGTGGATGATGTTTTCGTAAAGGCGTATGTTCCAAACACGCCGTAGTTCCCGCGCGCGCGGTAGAAGCTGCCGGCGCTGTAGGCCAGACCTTCGTTGTTGCGGACGGCCGTGAAGATGCGCGAGGGAAAGCCTCCGCTGCCGATGATGAAATCAAGAACGGCAAAGGCGTGATAGTCGGGATCCTTTTTGCCGACGCTCAACTCCCCGCTGACCACGACGGACTGCGAAAGGGGCTTCCGGATAAAGTAAGGGCCGCCGGCGCTTTTCGACGGCGGCGGAAGAACAGCCGCAGCGCTCCGGGGATTTTCCCGGATTCCGAAATACCGCTCAATCGTTTTTACGGCGTCATCCCGGGAGATATCGCCGGAAAGGGCAATCATCATGTTGGCGGGAAAAAAATATTTCCGGTGGAAAGAGGCAAGATCGTCGCGGGAAACGTTCTCCAGGGAGGCGACAGTCGCATAACGGCCGCGGGGATCATCGGGATAGAGCAGGCGATTGAATTCCCGAAACGCCAGTTTCTGCGGATTGTCCGCGATCCGGCGCAGCTCTTCTCTCTTCTGCGAAAGGGCGATTTGCAGTTTCTGTTCCTCAAATGCCGGCTCTTGCAGCATTTGGGACAAAAGATCCAGGCAGCTGTCAAGATCGCTCTTCGGAAAGGTAAAATGAACGCTGGCGGAATCCAGCCCCATGGAAACGGACGGGGATACGCCGAGAAAATCAAAGCGTTCATCCATGCCGGCGCTTTCCGTTTTTTTTGTGCCGCCCGTTCTCAGGAGATAAGCCGTCAGTTCCGCGACGCCTTCTTTGCCCGGCGGATCATACGCCGAGCCGGTTCGCACGAGCACGGAAAGGGAAACCAGGGGCAGTTCGCGGTTGGCGAGAAAAAAAAGCACCATCCCGTTTTGGAGTTCAATCCGCTCCGCCGCAGGCAGACGAAACTCCAGCGCGGGATACTGCAGGCGGTCCGGGGGAAGGAGCGTCCGGGGAGCCCGCGCTTCAGACGCGATGCCGAAACAGGAAGCAAAAAACAGCAGCGAAACGAAAAAGCAGAGGTAATGTCTATTGTTCATTTTGATCCGTGACCTTCTTTTTGGCGACAGGGGGGATCAGCACGGCAATCGTGCGGTTTTCAGCGACCAGGTATTTCTGCGCCGCTTTCTGAATCTCCTGTGCGGTAATCCGGTGAATGCGGGAAAGATAGGTGGAAAAATACCGGTAATCGCCCAGCAGGAGCTCGTAGTACGAAAGAATGGATGCCAGTTCGGCGTTGGAATCCAGGCTGCGGATATAGTCCATTTTCATCTGGTTTTTGGCCTTGGCCAGTTCCCGTTCGGAAACGGGATTTTCCCGGATATCTTCCAGCTCGTGAAAAACGGCGTCCAGCAATTCATCGTTGGTGTGCGGATGGCGGGGACGCGCAAAAATCGTAAACAAATTGGGATAGCGGGCGGCCGGCATGCCGTTGTGCACACTGATGCTGTCGGCAATTTTTTTATCGAGTACAAGACCGGCATACAGGCGGCTGGTCCGTCCTTTGCTCAAAATCGTTTCCAGGACATCCAGGGCATAGTCGTCATCCGACGGCGGGGCGGGTTTGTGAAAACCGATGGCCAGTGACGGATTCGCGTCAAAGGGAACCTCGACCTTTCTTTCTTCCCGCTGGGGAGGCTCGGCCGGGATGGCATCGTTTTGGGCGACGCCTCGGGGAACTCGTCCAAAGTAGCGGTTGATCAGTGCGAGGGTTTTATCCGGATCGATGTCTCCGACGACGGCGATGACCATGTGTTCCGCCCGGAGATATTTTTTATGCATGTGGCGAATCGCTTGCGGATTCAGAAAGCGCAAATCTTCGGGAAGACCGATGATCGGAACGCCGTAGGGATGAACCCGGTAGGCCTCGCCGAGAAAGGCTTCAAACAACTTGCCGTCGGGGCTGGTTTCGATGGTCTGGCGTCTTTCCTCCAGAATGACGTCCCGCTCCGTATAGAAGTCACGGAAGACGGGATTCAGGAGACGGTCCGATTCGATGCGCGCCCACAGTTCGATCTTATTGGCCGGCAGATTGACAAAATAGGTCGTCACATCCTGGCCGGTCGAGGCGTTCATCTGCAACCCTCCGTTTTCCGTGTAGAGGCGGTCGATCTCATTGGGAACGTAGTAGCGGCGGTGTTCGTCCTGAAGGCGCTTGAGGGAGGAGGCAAGACGCTCGATGCGCCGGCGATTGCCTTTTTCTCCTTTTCTTCTTTCGCCGTCCAGCGCGCGTCCGGTCTGTTCAATCTGCGCCAGCAGTTTTTTTTCCGCCGCGAAATTCTTCGCGCCGATGGTGGGCGTGCCTTTGAACATCATGTGCTCAAGAAAATGCGCCGCGCCGCTTTGACCTTTCACTTCATCAACGGCGCCGACCCGGTGGCGGATATACAGGGAAACCGTGGGACTGAAATGTCTCTCGAGCATGAGGACGGTCAGCCCGTTGGGCAGCCGGGTTTTGATGACCCTTTTCTCCAGGTCGAAAGCCGCGGCCGAGCCGTTGGCCGACAGGCAAATGAACAGAACAAGCGCCAGACAAAATCTATTTCGTATCAGCATGGTCCATCTCATCAGGGGATTTTCCGGGAAAGAAGCGGAAAACTGCATAGAGAACGCCGGTGATGCAAAATAAGATGATGAAAGAGGCGGAAAACAGCGTCATGACAAATTCCAGCGGATTGGCGAGCTTGAAGGATTCGATCAAAATATCAACGCCCAACACCAGAAAAAAAAGAGACAATATGAAAACCACAATATTTTTTATCAAAATCATATTCCGTCTTCAAACCCTCCGTTTCCGGGAGGCGATTTTAATTTTGCCTTGAGCCTGCGGTAAGCTTCGTAACTGAAATCGTCGTTGCGGCAGCTCAAAAGAGAGTTGTTATGATATAGAGGTTCCCGCCGAATGTCAAATGGCGAAGCGGCAACAGCCTCTTCCCACATCTTTGTTCCGGGAATGGGTGAATATTCGGCAAGAATGGGTTTTGCGCCGCAGGATAACACAAAATCGATACTGCGGGCGACATCAGCGGTTTTCTGTCCCGGAATGCCGCATAAAAGGTAAATACCGATGTCCTCGGGCGCATACCCCGCATTTCGCAGATGGATGACAGCAAGGCGCAGTTCTTCGTTCTCGACTTTGCCGCCGGTGGACTTCTGCAGACGGAAATCGGACGTTTCAAAGCCGAAGCGGATTGTTTTAAAACCGGAATCGAAAAGCAGACGGCTCAATTCCTCATCGATATCGCGCAAATGCAGGCCGTTAGGGCAGTGAAAACGGCAGTTAAGTCCTCTTTTTTTAAGCCCGTGCAGCAGAGGCTTGATGAGCAGATCCGGTTCAGCCAGAAGCGCGTCATCGTAGAAGCTGAAATCGATAACGCCGAAATTTCTATGCCAGTGCTCGATTTCGTCCACGACGCGAAGCGGATGGCGGCGAATGAATTTCCTGTGTAACAGGTGCGACGCGCAGTAACTGCAGCGGTATGGGCAGCCCAACGACGTGATGATCGGAATCTGATCCGGTTGATCCAAAAGGTCGAATGCTGGGTAGGGCAGGGCGTCGAGATCGTCGTCATCCGGCAGGAAGCGGATGGGTTCGCCGAAAATCGTCTTCAGAATCTCCAGGATTTGCATCTCCCCGCGGCCGTTCACCACCCAGTCGGCGCCGGAATGGGCTTGCGCATGCTCATAGCACAGAGAAGCATATTTGCCCCCCAGGACGACCGGTGTGCCGGGCAGAGCTTCCTTGACGATCTTGATGACCTCAAAGACTCCAGGATACCAGTAGGTCATCATGGAGGTGACGAGCACCAGGTCCATTCCGGAATAACGGCCGAGTTCGTCGCGAAAGATGTCCGGATCTATTCCGTAGCGGCAGTAGTTGCGGGGCAGAATCTCGAGGCATTTCGGTTTGTCGACCACCTGACGGAAAAACCGGCCGTGGCCGTAGGCATGGCGCTTCGGCGCTTTGCCGAATTTCTCGAGCATCGGCAAAGAGCGGGGATTAAGGCAATCGATATAGGAAACCGTGTGATGATTGGCGCGCAGCAGGCCGCCCAGGTATAAAAGTCCCAGGGGCTTGAGCCAGAAGTCGTACGCGGCAAAATCATATATCCAGGGATTGACAAGCAGGACACTTTTACTCATGGCAGCGCTTTTAACATACCCGTCGCGTAATTACAAAATCTATCGGTCAGCGGATCGTGACCGGAGATTTTCTTCGAGAAAGAACTTGAAGACCGGGGCGTTTGTTGCTAACATGCGCAATCTTTTTTAACGGGATGCTCCATGCGTGCAGTGATTCAGAGAGTTGACCGGGCCTGCGTTCGAATAAATTCACAGGTGTATTCGTTCATCAATCGGGGCGTCCTGCTTCTCCTGGGCGTGGAGAAAGGCGATTCCGAAAAAGACGCCGACTATATTCTGGAAAAGACGGTTCATCTGCGCATTTTCGAGGATGATCGGGCGAAGATGAACCTTTCACTCTCCGATATTGCGGGAGAAATGCTGGTGGTTTCGCAGTTCACACTTCTGGGCGATTGCAGTAAAGGGCGCCGCCCGTCTTTTACGGAAGCTGAAGAACCAGCCAAAGCCAATGCGCTCTATGAATATTTTGTCGGCTCAGCCGCCTCCCGGGTGAAGAAACTGGCCGCCGGAAAATTTCAGGAAATGATGGACGTCGAATTGATAAACAACGGTCCCGTGACCTTATTGCTGGACAGCAGGAAATTATCCTACAATGACAGAAAGCGACATTAAAATTGATAAGGAAGGCCTCTGGTATTACCGCGGGGCGCATATGTTTCGCAAAGATATTCTTAGCATATTCTTCAACCATCTGAATATCGATGCGTGCGGCCGCTACTATATTCAGCTCAATGACGAGGTATGCTACCTCGACGTGGAGGACACGGTTTTTGTCATCACGTCGGTCTTGAAAACGAAAAATCCGTCCGACGCTTCGGAAAAACTGGAAATTCTCACCAGCGACGACGAACGGGAAACCCTGGATGCCGCCTCCTTGACCGTCGGTTGCGATCATGTCATGTACTGCCGGATCAAGGAAGGTCGCTTTATTGCCCGTTTTACCCGGAAAAGCTATTATCAACTGGCGGAATTCATCGAACAGGACGAGCCGGACGGTCATTTTTACGTGCGCCTCAACGACAAAAAACATTATATTGGAAACCGGTAGTTTCAGCCGACAACGGAGGGAGTTATGTTAGACGATGTGGTAAAAGAATCTTTAACTTTTGATGATTTGCTTTTGGTGCCGGCCGCTTCCAGCGTCCTGCCGCGCGATGTCGACACGTCGACGTATCTGACGAAAAATATCTCTCTCAATATCCCCATCATATCGGCGGCCATGGATACGGTGACGGAATCCCGCACTGCCATCTGCATGGCGCAGGAAGGCGGCATCGGCATCATTCACCGCAACATGAGCATCGAGAGACAGGCCATCGAGGTGGATCGCGTAAAGAAATCCGAAAGCGGCATGATCGTCGATCCGATCACGATTGAACCGGAAAGAAAAGTCAGCGAAGCGCTGGCTTTGATGCACAAGTATTCCATCTCCGGCGTGCCGGTGGTAAAAAACGAAAAGCTGGTCGGGATCTTGACCAACCGGGATTTGCGTTTTGAGGAAAATCTGGATCAGCCGGTGGCCAATGTCATGACGAGAGACAGACTGGTGACGGTTAAGGCCAATATCACCCTTGAAGAATCCAAAAAGCTGCTTCATAAACACCGCATCGAAAAACTGCTTGTCGTCGATGACGATTACCGTCTCAAAGGGCTCATCACCATCAAGGACATTGAAAAAATCCGGCGCTTTCCCAACGCCTGCAAAGACTTGCTGGGCCGCCTGCGGGTGGGCGCGGCCGTGGGGATCATCGACCGGGAAGCGCGCATTGACGCGCTGCTGGCGGCAGGCGCGGACGTCATAGCGATCGATACGTCTCATGGACATTCATCGGGCGTGATCGATGCCATAAAGTCCACCAAGGCCAATTTTCCCAAATGCGAACTGATCGCGGGAAATGTCGCCACGGCCGAAGGCGCCAAAGCGCTCATCGAAGCCGGAGTCGATGCGGTCAAAGTCGGCGTCGGTCCCGGTTCCATTTGCACGACCAGAATCGTCGCCGGCGTGGGCGTTGCCCAGATGTCCGCCATAAGGGATACGTATAAAGTCGCCGCTAAATACGGTGTTCCTATCATCGCCGACGGCGGAATTAAATATTCCGGAGACATTGTAAAGGCCGTCGGCTGCGGAGCGAATTGCATTATGATCGGCAGTCTGTTTGCCGGAACCGAAGAAAGTCCGGGGGAAACGATTTTGTTTCAGGGACGCAGCTACAAAGTCTATCGCGGCATGGGGTCTTTGGAAGCCATGAAAATGGGCAGCCGCGACCGGTATTACCAGGATGACATGGAAGCGCCGGCCAAAACGGTTCCTGAAGGCATCGAGGGCAGGGTGCCTTTCCGCGGGTCTCTGTCGGCCAGCATCATGCAACTGATCGGCGGCCTGAAAGCGGGGATGGGGTATGCCGGATGCAAAACGATACCGGAGCTGATAGAAAAATCGCGGTTTGTGCGCATTACCTCCGCCGGTTTGCGCGAAAGCCATGTGCATGACGTGATCATCACCAAAGAAGCCCCCAATTACTGGATTGATTAGTTCCGATGAAGCATGCCAATTTCGTTCATCTTCATGTTCACACGCAGTACAGTCTTCTGGACGGAATGATCCGTCTGGACGATCTTTTCAAGAAGGCCAAGGAATTTGCAATGCCGGCCATGGCCATTACGGACCACGGCAACATGTTCGGGGCCATCGATTTTTACAAGCAGGCCTACGCCAATGGAATCAAACCGATTATCGGCTGTGAACTCTATGTTGCGCCGCGAAGCCGATTCGACAAGACTCCTTCCGCTATCGGCGAAGCCACGCGGCATCTGGTCGTCCTGGTCAAAAACATGCAGGGCTACAAAAACCTGATGAAACTGACCTCTCTGGCGCACATCGAGGGATTTTACTACCGGCCGCGCGTAGACAAGGAATTGCTCAGAGAATGTTCGGAAGGGCTCATTGCTTCCAGCGCCTGTCTGCACGGCGAAATCGCCGCCCACATCTGCCGGGGAAACATGGATGAGGCGAGGAAATCCGCCCTGGAATACCGCGACATTTTCGGCGAGGACAATTTCTATCTGGAAATCATGGAAAACGGTCTTCCCGAACAGAAAATCGCCAATCAGGGCTTGATTGAACTGAGCAAAGAACTTTCCCTTCCCCTGGTCGCCACGAACGACTGCCATTACCTCAATCGGGAACATGCCGAAGCGCACGAGATCCTGCTGTGCATTCAAACCGGGAAAACGATTGAGGACAGCGACAGGATGGCGATGACGTCCGATCAGTTTTACGTCAAATCCCCCGAAGAGATGCAGACGCTTTTTGCCGAAACGCCTGATGCGGTCGCCAACACGGTGAATATCGCCGAGCGCTGCAATCTGACGTTTGAATTCGGAAAATTCTATCTGCCGAAGTTTGAGGTGAAAAATCCCGAGGAAACACTGGAAGATTACCTGGACCGAAAGGCACAGGAAGGTCTGGAAAAGCTTCTGCCTTCCATCATGAAGTATCAAAAGGAAGAGGAAACAGCGGTTCGGGAAAGATACTTCAAGCGCCTGCATGCTGAACTGGAAATCATCCGGAAGATGGGATTCGCGGGCTACTTTCTTATCGTTTCGGATTTCATCAAGCACGCCAAACACAACGGCGTTCCGGTCGGGCCGGGCCGGGGATCTGCCGCAGGGTCCCTGGTGGCGTACGCCATCCGGATAACCGATATCGATCCGCTGCGGTACGGTTTGTTTTTTGAGCGTTTTCTCAACCCCGACCGGATCAGCATGCCGGATATCGATATCGACTTTTGTCAGGAGCGCCGCGGAGAAATCATCAAATACGTGACGGAAAAGTACGGCAAGGACAAAGTCACGCAAATCTGCACATTTGGAAAGATGCTGGCCAAGGGTGTCATTCGCGACGTCGGCCGGGCCTTGAACATTCCCTACAGTGATGCGGACCGCATCGCCAAACTGGTTCCCAATGTTTTGAATATTACGCTGGCTGAAGCCTTTAAAATGGAACCTCGTTTCGACGATGAAAGGAAAAAAAACCCGCAAATCGACAAACTCCTGTCCCTGTCGCTTGTCCTCGAAGGTCTGAACCGTCATTCTTCGGTCCATGCCGCCGGAGTGGTCATATCGGATGCGCCGCTTGTGGAACGTGTGCCGCTTTTCGCGCCGAAAGACGACATCGTCTCCCAGTATTCCATGAAAGACATCGAGGCGGTAGGATTGACCAAATTTGATTTCCTGGGGCTCAAAACGCTAACGGTAATTAAAAATGCCTTGAATTTCATTAAGGAATCCAAAGGAATCGAAATTGATATCAACAATCTGCCGCTGGATGATCCGGAAACCTACAAGCTTCTGATGCGAGGAGAAACAGACGGCGTTTTTCAATTGGAAAGTTCCGGGATGAAAGACCTTCTGGTCAATTTCAAGCCGGACCGCATTGAGGATGTGATCGCCCTCATTGCCGCCTACCGGCCGGGGCCCATGAAGATGATTCCCGATTTCATCGCCCGTAAACACGGCAAGCAGCAGATTACTTACGAGCTTCCGCAACTGGAACCCATCCTGAAAGAGACGTACGGCATTATTCTGTACCAGGAGCAGGTGATGCAGATCGCCAACGTCATCGGCGGTTATACAATGTCCCAGGCCGATACGCTGCGAAAAGTCATGGGTAAAAAGCAGGTTGCGGCGATGGAAAAGGAAAAGCCGCGGTTTCTCGAAGGAGCCAAAAAGCAAAAAATCGATGAAAACAAGGCCAAAACCATCTGGGATAAGATGGAAACTTTTGCCGAGTATGGTTTTAACAAATCCCACAGCGCGGCGTATGCGATGATTACTTACCAGACGGCTTACCTCAAAGCGCATTATCCGGTCGCTTTCATGGCGGCCCTGCTTACCAGTGAAAAGGACAATCGCGACAAGATCATCAAACATATGTCCAACTGCAAGGAGATGGGCATCAGCATCCTGCCGCCGGATATCAATGAATCGGAGAAGGATTTCAGTATCAGCGGGGACAACATCCGGTTCGGTCTGACAGCGGTGAAAAACGTCGGTGAAGCGGCCATTGAATCCGTGATCGCCATGCGCGAGGAGTCCAAATTTACTTCATTTATGGATTATCTGAGCCGGGTGGATCTGCGCAAGGTCAACAAAAGAGTGATTGAAAGTCTGGTCAAGTGCGGCGCTTTCGATACGTTGGGCTACCGCCGCAGACAGTTGATGGAATGTCTGGATTCGGCTATGGAGGAAGCCCAGCGCATCCAGAAAGAAATATTGAGCAATCAGGCAAGCATCTTTGATGCGTTGGACGGCCCCGGCGCATCGAAAGAGAAAGGATCCAACGGTTACCGGATACCCGATTTGCCCGAATGGGACCGTAAGGAGCTGCTGTCCATAGAGAAAGAGACCCTGGGATTCTATATTTCAGGCCATCCCCTTCACGGTTTCACCGATAAATTGCGTTTTGTCACCAATGCCGATTCCAGCGCCGTCAAAACCAAAAGAGACAAAGACACGATCACAATTGCCGGCGTCGTGAGTTCGCTTTCAGAACGCCTGACCAAGAAAAAAGAAATCATGTGCACTATCGTTCTGGAAGATTTGCAGGGATCGGTAGAGGTTATTTTCTGGCCGGACATTTATAAAAAGTTTTATGAATTGCTTCATGCGGATGAACCGATCGTGCTTCAGGGAACCCTTGATGTCCAGGGCAATACCGGAGGAGGGGGAAATACCCAAGGACTCGAAAATACGGAAGAAAACATCAAGGTGATTGCCCAGGATGTGATCTCTCTGACCAAGGCTCTGGAAAATCCCTATAAACAGGTTCGCTTTATCGTCGATGCGGACAGAATTGCACCGGACGGCATTTCGTCTTTGAATGAAGCGATTAAGAAATATCCTGGTAAATACGAAAGTTACATACATATTGTTAATGAAAAAAGTGAAACAATTGTCCGCCTCGGAGATTCCGGCCGCATTGATATTTGCGATCGCTTAAAAAGAGAAGTGGATGGAATTTTGGGGGAGGGCAGCACAATTTACTGCTAAGGTGCGCTCGAATGTTTTACACCCCGGATACGTATTACCATAAAAAGCTATCCACAACCTTATCTACATAACATGAAAAACGAGGAACGATTATATAGATCATTAATTAATAAAGATTATTTGATTTCATATCGTCTGAAAATCAAGGAAAGCGACTTGTTGATAAGTTCCGATTCCGACCTCAGTGTTCCGGCAGAGAAATCTCTGATTCAGCACCGTCAATTTCTGGAAACTTACATCAACGCTCATCCTGAATTTGCCACATCTCTTTTGCCGTTGCCCGATGACAATCTGGCGCCTCCGATTGTCCGTGAGATGATCCGCCGAACGAAAATCTGCGGCGTTGGGCCGATGGCTTCCGTGGCCGGCGCCGTCGCTGAATTTGTGGGCCGGGATCTTCTAGTGAAAACAGAAAATCTCATTGTGGAAAACGGCGGTGATATCTTTCTCTATTCCAGAAGAAAATCAACGATCGCAGTTTATGCAGGAGAATCTCCTTTAAGTTTTAATGTTAATATCATTGTAAAACCAGAAGAAACACCGCTTGGAATTTGCACATCATCCGCCACGGTCGGTCCTTCTTTGAGTTTTGGAAAAGCCGATGCGGTTTGCGTCCTGTCCAAGTCCGCAACGCTTGCCGATGCGGCTGCGTCAGCGATCGGCAATCGGGTAAAGAAAAAAGCAGACATTCGAAATGCCCTGGATTATGGAAGGAACATTCCCGGCGTTTCCGGAGTTGTCATCATTTTAGGAAAAGACCTTGGAGTCGTAGGCGAGGTAGAGCTTGCATAGGGAAGAAAGTTCAAAACCTCAGCGATTTAATAAAAGTTAACATAAGATATCTTATAAGACATTAAGCTGGAATTGTAAAAACAGCGGGAAGTGGTTCTTTTAGATAAAAAACGCAGGATTAAATACCTTCAGTTGCCATTTGCTCAACAAGTTTCATCTGCTTTTCTGTTAATTTTCTTGGAACCTCAATGTTAATCTTTACGTATTGATCGCCTTTTCCCGCACCCTTCAGACCGGGAACACCAAATCCCTTCATCCGAATCTTGGTATTATTTTGCGTGCCGGGAGCGATTTTTAATCTCTTGGTGGCGCCGTCGATCGTCGGCACTTCGATTGTCGTACCCAGAGCCGCCTGGCTAAATTTGATGGTTTTTTCAATGTGGAGATCGTTGCCGTCCCTGGCAAAAATGGGATGAGGCAGAACATTGATATTCAAATACAAATCTCCGTTTGGGCCTCCGTTATAACCGGAAACGCCTTTGCCTGGCAGCCGCAGCTTTTTTCCGGAGCTGATTCCGGCCGGAATTTTGACGTTGATGTCTTCGATGCGGTTTTCCATCTGTAGGGAGATCTTTTTTTCCGCTCCCATAACAGATTCTTCTAATGATATCGATAGATTGTATTCAGCATCCTGGCCTTTCTGCGGCATGTTGGCGTACTGCCGTCCCCCTGACGCGCCAAAAATGCCGGCAAAGGGATCTTCATATTCCGAGGAATAGCTGTCCCCTCTTCTGTTGGTTCGAAATGCTGTTCGCCCCCCGCCTCTGGCCCCTCCGAAGCCAAAGCTGCGTAAAATTTCATCGAGATCGAAACCACGGAAAATGTCTTCCTGGGAGTATTGTTGGCGAAACTGATCAGCCGAACCGAAATTATCGTAATTCTGTCTTTTTTCCGTATCGCTTAAAACAGCATAAGCTTCACTGATTTTCTTGAACTTTTCTTCGGCCGCCTTGTTGTTGGGATTTTTGTCCGGATGCCATTTGACAGCCAGCTTGCGATAGGCTTTTTTTATTTCTTCAGCCGAGGCTTTCTTATCGACTCCCAAAACCTGATAGTAATCTTCTGCCATAACTTCAATGTTCCTTAAGAAAGATCAAATGTTCATTGTGGCGCTAATTTAAGCAGCAATTCCTTTTTGAAAAGCCTCCAAGTTCAATTTTATCAGTTTTTGAGGAAAGGATTTTTTAATAACATTTTCCCAGATAGCCCGGTCGATGCCTGTCAAGTTGGAAAGCGCACCCAGAAGAACGACATTAGCAGCTTTGATGCTGCCTGCCTGCTGTGCGATCTCCGCTGCGTTAAACGCAATGACTTTCGCGTAATGATTCTTAAGAAAGTTGATAATATCTGCCGGATAAGGCAATTCTCCCATATTGACCGCCGGAGGATTGATCTCTTCGGTATTTAAAATGATGGATGCGTCGTGGCTCAAGAACTTCAGATAGCGCAGCGCTTCCATTTTCTCGAAGGAGATAAGGATATCGATGGTTCCCGACGCGGCCAGAGGTGAATACACCCTGGCGCCGTAGCGCACATGACTGGTCACGCAGCCGCCGCGTTGCGCCATTCCGTGTACTTCGCTTTTTTTAACGTCAAAGCCGGCTTCCATCATGGTCTGACACATAATGTCGCTGGCCCGTAAAATGCCCTGACCTCCGACACCTGCAAACAAGATACTTTTGACTTTATTGTCCTTCATTCAATCTTTCCTTATCGTCAGGCGATGGCGTTGAATTTGCAAACCTGAGCACACAAACCGCAGCCGTTACAAATGGTTTCATCGATCACCGCAAGACCTTTCCGTTTGGATCCTTCCCTGGTAACACCCTCTTTCCAGGCTATCGGCGGACAATTGAGCCCCAGACAAGCCTTGCAGCCTTCGCATTTGTCCGGATCGATTTTGAGCGGCGGAACTGGCTTCATGTTCGCACGCTTGAAGAGGGCGCAGGGTCTCTGCGCAATGATCACCGAGGGACCGCTGCTGGCCAGCTCATCCTTGATCGCGATTTGAGTTTCTTTTAAGTTATTTGGATCAATAACCCTTATGTTCTCGATACCTAAAGAAGAAACTAAAACCGGTAAATTAACTTTTTTTGCTTCTTTTCCCATCAGCGTAAAACCGGTTCCGGGATGCTCCTGCATTCCCGTCATGGCGGTAGTGCTGTTGTCCAGGATGATGATCAGCGCATCACTGTTGTTATAGGCCATGTTGAGAAGCCCCGTGATGCCTGAGTGCAGAAAGGTGGAATCACCGATGACGCCGACAACCTTGCCCTTCCCTTTTTCCTTCAACGCTTTGCTCATGCCGTGGGCCATCCCGATGCTCGCCCCCATGCAAATGCAGGAATGCAGCCCTTCCAGCGGCTTCAAATAAGACAGCGTGTAACAACCGATATCGCCGTGAACGTAAGCCTTTGATTTTTTTAGCGCATAAAACAAGCCGCGATGAGGGCAGCCGGGACAGAGATTCGGCGGCCGCAACGCCAGGGTTTCCTTGTAGGGAGAAACGGATCCCCGCAAATCCCCGAGTATTGCATGTTTTATGATCCCCGGATCAAACTCGTTGGTGTAGGGGAAAATCTCCTTGCCCGTTACCTCAATGCCCATGGCCCGGATCTGCTCTTCCAGATACGGGTCAAGTTCTTCAATAACATAAATTTTTTTTACTTTACCGGCAAACTGTTTGATCATTTTCACCGGCAGAGGATAGACCATGCCGAGTTTGAGATAGGAATAATCCGGGAAAACATCCTTGGCATAGTTGTAAGGCATGCCGGCGGTGATAATCCCGACTTCCGGATCGTTGATTTCCATTTTGTTTTCGGCAAACGTCTCCACAAAGCGGCGCAGCGCTCGTTCGCGCTTCTCCACTTCAACGCGCCTCATGCGGGCGTTGATGGGAACCATGACATATTTTGCAGCATGATGAGCCAATTTTGTTTTATTTTCTGGCAGATGGGAATCTTCGAGTGCGACAACCGATTTGGAATGGGAAACGCGGGTCGTTGTCCGCAAAAAAACGGGGGTATCGAATTGTTCGCTGATCTGAAACGCCAGTTTTATAAATTCCTTGGCTTCCTGCGGATCCGCCGGTTCCAGCATAGGGATTTTGGCAAACTTGGCATAATTGCGGTTGTCCTGTTCGTTTTGCGAGCTGTGCATGGACGGATCATCAGCGCTGATGATGACCAGGGCCCCTTCGATTCCGGTGTAGCTCACCGTGAAAATCGGATCGGCTGCGACATTGACACCGACATGCTTCATCACGGCCAAAGCCCTTGCTCCGCCGAGTGCGGCGCCGATGGCCACCTCAACCGCCACTTTTTCATTGGGGGCCCATTCCGCATAAATCCCATCGTATTTTGCAAACTGTTCCATGATTTCGGTGCTGGGTGTTCCGGGATAAGCAGCGGCAAAACGAACACCCGCTTCGTAAACGCCGCGGGCAATCGCTTCATTTCCTGACAGAAGTACTTTCTTCAAATGGATTAGCCTCCGTAAAAATTAGCTCAGAGCGGATATTTTACGTTTGAGGAGAAGGGTCGCCGAGGGTTCGGTTGTTTTCTCCAACGCTTTTGTATAATATTCCAGAGCTTTTTCCTTGTTGTTTAATGCTTCGTAAGCGCGGGCAATATTTCGCAGGCTGATAGATTCAAACCCCGTATTATAAACGTTTTGCGCCTGCTCAAAATATTTGAGGGCTTCCTTGAAATCCTTTTTGGCTTCATAGGCGTAGCCCAGGGATGTCAGCGCCAGGAATTTGAGTCCCGTTTTGTCAGACCCTGTTTTACCGGCAAATTTCGAATAGGATTTGATGGCCTTGTCGAGTTCCCCTTTACCGTAGTAGATATTGCCCAGATGATAGTAGGCCATCCGTCCGCTTAAACTATAGGGATATTTTTCAATTAGTTCATTGAAGATTTTAATATTTTCGTCTGCGGTTTGCGGTGTGTCGCCGCTTCTGAGGATATTGCCCTGCGCCTTGGCGTAAAGCTTCAGGGCCGAGTTCGTGTAATAGCTCCAGTAAAAATAAATTCCCAGCGCAACCAGCACGGCGCAGGCGAAAGCCACGACAACGACCATCACCCGGGTCTTGTTATCGGAAACATAGTCGCCGACCCTTTCGAAGGTTGATTGAAACGCATCGGGACTTTTCAGTTCTTTTTTTGATAATTTAGCGGCCATATTCTTCCCCTTTTTTAATATCATATTTGTTCGCGAGATCGACAATCACCTGCGGCATGCGGCGGATTTTGCCTTCCCGGTTGGTGCAGGCGTGAATCGTGTATCCTTCCGCATGAAGTTTTTGCCGGTTTTCATCCCATATTTTGGAATTGAACTTAATGCTCGCCCTTTTGATGTAATCGAACGCCGTTTCAACCGTCACGAGTTGATCGTATTTAGCGGGGGCAAGATAATGGCAGGATACCTTGGTCAGTGGCAGATTGAGCCCCAATTTTTCAAGTTCCGTGTAGGAGACGCCAAGTTGCCGCATCAGTTCATTTCTGCCCAACTCGAACCAGCGGATGTAGTTGGTATGATAGACGATGCCCATTGCATCAGTGTCGGCGTAGATGATCCGGACCTGTGTAAAGTTACTGAGCAAGGAATGCCCCCCAGTTCTTTATGAAATTGTCCATGAGCAAATGACCGGGTGAAACTACGATGCCGGTTTTCCGGGCGCAGGCTTCCGTGAAAGGCGACCCCGAAGCCTTGTTTTCCTCGTTGCGTGAGGATAAAACGGCAAAAGGACTGGGATCGCCTACATGCGTCTTCAGGTCGATCGGTGTCGGATGATCGCTCAAGGCCAGGATGCGGTATTCGCCCAGAGATCCGATGTTGGTGAGTATGGGACCGACGATCTTTTCGTCGAAAAATTCGATGGCCTGAATTTTTCCCGCGGCATTGCCTTCGTGCCCCATTTCATCGGGCGCCTCCAGATGAAGAAAAACAAAATCCATGAATTTCAGGGCATCGAGCGCCATTTTAGCCTTGCCCTCGTAGTTGGTGTCGATGTACCCGGTGGCTCCTTCCACCGTCAGGGGCTGCAGGCCGGCATTGACGCCCAGACCTTTGAGAAGATCGACGGCGGAAATCATTCCGCCCCTGAAATCGTATTTTTGCGTCAAAGGCACAATCTGCGGTTTCCTCCCCTGCCCCCAGAGCCAGATGGAATTGGCCTGCTTTTTTCCGGCCGCCAGTCGCTGTGCGTTCACCGGATGGTCTTTCAGTACACGCGCGGCTTTCTGCATCAGGTCATGAACTTCCGCAGCGTAATCGCCGGCGGGCAGATAGGCGGCAATGGCCTTTCCGGGGATATCGTGAGGCGGCGTAGTTTGCGGCGACCCGGCGGCGTTGCGCCACACGAGCAAATGACGGTAGCCGACGCCGGGATAAAATTGCAGTTGGGAAGATCCGATTTTTGCGTTGATCTCCAGAATCATTTCTCCGGCTTCGGCCGAAGAAATATGTCCGGCTGTAAAATCGTCCATAAAAGCTTGGTCTGAGTCCTGTTCGCCGATGGAAACCAGGTTGCAGCGGTAGGCGACATCATCGGCGCCAAGCCCAATGCCCATGCTGGCGGCCTCCAGCGGCCCCCGACCTGTATAGGTTTCTTCGGGATTGTAGCCCAGCACGCTCAGGTTGGCCACATCGGAACCGGGGGTTAACCCTTCGGGGATGGTGTTTACCAATCCCAGTGTGCCCTGTGCGGCAATCTGATCGAGGAAAGGCGTGAGAGCGCATTCGAGCGGTGTTTTCCCTCCGAGCTGCGCACTCGGATAATCCGCCATGCCGTCGCCCAGTAATACAACATATTTCATATTTGTTCCTTAGCGTTAAAGCTATAATTCGTCTTCGATGCGGATGATGACGGTCTTGTCCTTCACAACGTCCAGCCGGTCGATTTTTTTGAGCGCCTGGCGAACGTCCTTTTCTCTGGCTTTATAGGTGGTCATGACAATCGGAACAGGTCCCGCCTCTTCCCTTGCTTTCTGGATAACGGTAGCCAGGCTGATGTTGTAGCGGCCGAGGATGCCGGAGATTTTGGACAAAACACCGGGACGGTCCAGCACAGAAAAACGGAAATAGTATTTGGTTTCAATGTCGTCCATCGGAATCAGACGGATGTCCTTCATTTCCGTCTCGTTGATGGAGCGCAGCGGCACCCGTCCGGAGATGCCGTGCAGAACATTGCGGGCGCAGTCGATGATGTCGCTGAACACCGCGCTGGCCGTAGGCATCATTCCGGCTCCCTGTCCGAAAAGAAAGACGGGCCCGGAAGCGTCCCCCACAAGGTGAAACGCGTTGTAATTGCGGTTGACGTTTGCGAGCAGATGCCCCGATTCGATCATGGTCGGGTGAATCCTGGCTTCCACCGCCTCTCCCTTGAGCATGCCGATGGCCAGGAGCTTGATCCGGTAGCCCAGCTCTCTGGCAAAGGCGATGTCCAGCGCGCTGACCTTGGTGATGCCTTCCAGATATATTTTTTTCAGGTTGACCTTATTCCCGTAGGCCAGTGACAGCACGATGGCCATTTTATGGGAGGTATCGATGCCTTCAATGTCAAACGTCGGATCCGCCTCGGCAAAACCCAGCTCTTGGGCTTCTTTTAAAACCACGTCAAAGGGCTTCCCTTCATCGGTCATCTTGGTCAGGATGAAGTTGCAAGTCCCGTTCATGATGCCGACGATGGAATTGATTTTATTGGCGACCAGCGCTTCCTTCAGGGTTTTGATGATGGGAATGGTCCCGCCGACACTGGCCTCGAATCCGACATCCACTCCGCGACGCTGGGCGGCTGGAAAAATTTCATTGCCGTACGTCGCCAGCATGGCCTTGTTGGCGGTGACGACATGCTTGCCCTTTTGAATGGCTTCCAGGACGAATGTCCTGGCCGGTTCGTAACCGCCCATCAATTCAATAACGATGGATATGTCCGGATCGTTGAGGATGTCCCGCGCATCCGTTGTGAACACGTTGCGATCAATTTTTATCCTGCGCGGCGCCGTGATATTGATATCGGCAATCCGCTTTAAGACAAGCCTGGCGCCGAGTTTCTGCGTAATGAGTTTTTCGTTTTGCTGCAACAGTTTGACCACGCCGGTGCCGATGTTGCCCATGCCTATCAAACCGATCGAGATTTTTTTCATTGTTTTGCTCCGCCTTTATTCCCCAAAATCAATTAATAACCTCATTTTCAATCCCGTTTTTCAATGGGTGATACCTATAACAAACGCCGTGAGTTTGTCAAACAGATATGCTGATGATCCGCATGGAAAGATCAACCGGTCTGTGCGCGAAGCGCCGTGAAAATACGGAGGGTTTTTTATTCGTCCAATTGCCGCAGAACTTCGTCGTGGAGCGGCGTGGGAATTCCCGTTTCCCGGCCTTTCCGGCACAGGTAAGCGGTCAGTGTGTCCACTTCCGTTTTGTTGCCTCTTTCCCGGTCCAGCTGCATTGAAGTTTTGGCGTCGAAGCTGAAACGGCCGATCATGTCCATCGTTTTTTCAACCGCATCCGCCGGAAGGCGGATATGCAGGGCCTTTGCCACCGCTGTGACTTCGCGCATCAGCCCCGCAAGGCGGTTGCGGAGATCCTCATCCTGCAGGATCCGTCCGTAGGTTTGTCCCGTCGCGGCCGTGAGCGATCCCAGCGGGCACATCATCAGGTATTTTTTCCAGAGGATGTCGGTTATATGGTCGGATAAGTGCGCGTCGATTCCCGATTCCACAAGAAGCTGCAAAATGGGAGTATAGCGGCTTACGGTTTGCGGATCGTCTGTGCCGAATGTCAAACGGCAGGCGCCCTGCGTCTGGATAACGACGCCGGGTTTTTCAATAAAGGTGATGATGTACACGCTTCCGCTCACGATATCCGCTTCCGGAAGAACGGCGCTGAGGCGCAGAGCGCTGTCCACGCCGTTGAGAAGAGGAATAACGACCGTGCGGCGGCTGATGTTTTCTTTGAGCCGCCGGGCCGCGTCTTCCAGAGAGTAGCTCTTGACGCAAAAAAAGACGAGGTCGAAGATACCGTGTTCCGACGGATCATCGGTCGCAACATTCGGCCAGGCGATGTATACGCCTTCCCGCGTGTAAAGCTGAAGGCCGTTTTTCTGGATTTTCCGCAGGTGCTCCCCTCTGGCGATGAAGATGATTTCGTGCATTCCCGACGATGCGTATCGTCCCGCCAGTTTTCCGCCGAAATACCCCCCTACTCCACCGATGCCGACAATTGCGATTCTCATAAGACTTTACTCCCTGCCGGTGTTTCTTGATACAACCGGCCGCAAAGATCAAGCACATATTTGAGTTTTTTGGCGGGGAAAACCGGATCACCGGCGCGGACAGAGGCGGGATCTTTCTTCTGGACAAAACGACGGCGCCGGGCCGGTTAACGCTCCGGGCCTCCAAAAATCTGAAACAGGACCAGATTGATCTTCCGGAATTCCTTGCGTCGCTGAAATTAATGACGGATGTTGCCGCCTCCGGGACTCGAAAAATTCAGGCAGAAAGAGAAACAACTGTCCGTTTTTCAACGCTGCCGGACGGGAATTGCAGGGAGGCTTCAGCCGGTTCTGGCCAATTCCAGCCTTCCCTGCCAGCGGGCAAAGAGCGTCTCTTTCAGAACGGCGTGCTCGGGTTTGGAAAGGAGAGGATCGCGGGCGGCCAGCGCAAAGGCGTCTTCCTTGGCGTCGTTGAGGATGCGGGCGTCGCGCAGAATGCTGGCGATGCGGAAGTCCGGCAGTCCCGATTGGCGGGTGCCCAGAAAATCCCCGGGACCGCGGATCGCCAGATCCTCCTCGGCCAGCGCAAAACCGTCCGTCGTCTTTTCCATGACTTTCAGCCTTTTGCGGGCGTCCGCCGAGCATTTAAAATCCGTGAGCAGAATGCACTGGGAGGGGATATCTCTGCGCCCCACTCTTCCCCGCAGTTGATGCAGTTGGGAAAGGCCGAAGCGTTCGGCGTGTTCGATGACCATCAATGAGGCCCGCGGCACGTCAATGCCGACCTCGATGACCGTGGTGGAAACAAGGATCTGGATGGACTGATCCAGAAAATTCTGCATGACGGCGTCTTTCTCTTTTTCTTTCATCTTGCCGTGAATCAGCCCCACGCGGTATTCGGGAAAAATGTCCTCTTGCAGGTGCCGGGCCATCCGGGTGGCGTCTTTCAGGTCCAGGTTCTCCGACTGCTCCACCAGCGGGTAGACGATGAAGACCTGATGATGCCGGGCCAATTCTTTGCGGATGGCTTCATAAACTGCTTCCCTTTTGTGTTCGCTCATCACAACCGTCCGCACCGGCTTCTTTCCGGGGGGCATTTCATCGATCACCGAAACATCCAGATCGCCGTAAACCGTCATGGCCAGTGTCCGGGGAATCGGCGTGGCCGTCATGACCAGCACATCGGCGTTGATACCCTTCTCGCGCAGCGTTGCCCGCTGCAGGACGCCGAAACGATGCTGTTCGTCAATGACGACAAGGCCCAGTTTGGAAAACGCGACATCTTCCTGGATGAGGGCGTGCGTTCCGACAATGATGTCGGACCTTCCGCTTTTGATGGCATCCAGCGCATCGGCGCGCAGCGTCTGGCTCATGCTTCCGGTCAGGAGTGAAATGCTGAGGCCGACGGTTTCAGCCCAGGTCGACAGCGTGGCATAATGCTGCTTGGCGAGGATTTCCGTAGGCGCCATCAGGGCGCTCTGGTAGCCGTTTTCGCAGACGGTCACCATGGCTGACATGGCGACCAGCGTCTTCCCGCTGCCGACATCTCCCTGCAGGAGGCGGTTCATGGCGGCGGGCAGAGCGAGATCGCGTTGAATCTCGCCGATGACGCGCGTCTGTGCGCCGGTCAGCGCAAAAGGCAGGAGGGCGATGAATTTCCCCAGCAGCGGACCGTTGAGGGAAAACGCAATGCCCTTTTCCAGAATACGGCCGGACTTTTTGACTGCCATGCCTAGTTGAAAGAAGAAGAACTCATCGTAAATCAGGCGCCGGTGGGCTTCGGAACGGGCTTGAAGCAAAGTATCCAGTACGGCGTCGGGACCGGGAAAATGGACGGACAGGAGCGCTTCGTGAATGTTCGGCAGATTGCGCCTGCGGCAGATTTCCTTGGGAATCGGCGAGGCGACATAACGCGAAAAATTTTCAAGCGCGGTATGCATGATCTTGCGCATGTACTTCTGGCGCAGACCTTCCGTTTCCGAATAAACCGGAACAATCCGTTTGAAGTTAAGCAGATTGTCTTCGTCCTCTTCCTCCAGAATTTCATAGTCGGGATGGATCATGGACTTTCCGGAAAAATTGGGTGTCACCTGGCCGGTGAAGATAACGCGAGTCCCTTTTTTCAGCGCATTCACCAGGAATGACATCCGGCCTTTAAACCATTTGACGGTCATGGAGCCGGTGTTGTCGTGAACGGCGATTTCCAGAATTCGTTTTCTTCCGTACTGACGGAATTCGCAGGCTGCGACCTCGGCTATGACGGTTTGGACTTTTTCTGTTTCCAACGTATTGATTTTTCGGATTTCCCGGCGGTCTTCATACGTGCGCGGCAGGAAGTAAAGGAGGTCGAAAACGGTAAATATTTTTTTTGCAGCGAACCGGGCGGCCATTTTGGGCCCCACGCCCTTCAGAAACTGCACCGGTAAGGCAAGCTTTTCCGCCGAGGTTTTCAGGTCCTCGATTCTTTGCGAAATCTGCTCTTCCTGCTGCGGCGAAAGCGGGCTTGTGGCGTTAAACGCGTCGGCCGCCTTTTTTAACCGTTCCAGAATCGACGCCGCTTCCGCAATTTTTGTTTTTTTAACGGCCGTCTCCTGCGCATCGTAATCCAGAAAAATCCGCGCCATGTGTTGCAAGGGCAGTTCAAAAATATTTTTGGCGGCGGGCGGTATCGCCTGGGTCTGTGCCGCGATTAAAACGGACAGGGATTTTCCCAGTTCCCGAATGTGGGACAGATTCTTATGATTGTCTCTGGCGGCAAAAATCAGAGGCTGCTCGATTTTCAGCAGATTTTTTTTAAACGACTCCATGGCGCTTTCCCGTCCCCGTCCGGATAAAAGAAAGATTCTCTGGAAATTGCTGGTATTTTTAACAAATAAATGCGGTTTGCGCAAGTCAACGATTGACACAACCGATGATTTACGTTACAGCATTCCATCAAATTTTCACACGAAGACCTGACTGTCATTATATTGGAGTCCTATGGTAAAAAAATCGTCACAATCGGAAACATCGGAAACCTCGACCTACAAGGATGCCGGCGTCAATATCGACACGGCCAACGCGTTTGTGGAGCGCATCAAACCGCTGATTAAGACGACGACCCGCAAGGAAGTGATTTCCGGCATCGGCGGATTCGGCGGCCTGTTTCGTTTCGACACGGCCAAAATGAAGAATCCGGTTCTCGTCTCCTCCACCGACGGCGTAGGCACCAAGCTGAAAATCGCGCAGTTGATGGACAAACACGACACCATCGGAATCGACCTGGTGGCCATGTCGGTCAACGACGTCGTCGTTCAGGGCGCGGAGCCCCTGTTCTTTCTGGACTATCTGGCCACAGGCAAGATCGAACTGGAAAAAAGCGTACAGATCGTGGACGGCATTGTCAACGGCTGCCGGCAGGCCGGCTGTACGCTGCTGGGCGGAGAAACGGCGGAAATGCCGGGTTTTTACCAGCCCGGAGACTACGATCTGGCCGGATTCTGCGTGGGCGTTGTGGAGCAGGAGAAGCTCATTGACGGATCCATGATCAGCATCAACGACCGGGTCATCGGCCTGGCGTCCAGCGGGCTGCACAGCAACGGTTTCTCGCTCGCCCGCAAGGTGCTTCTGGAAAAGGGCAGACTTTCCATGAACGACACCGCGACGGGGCTGGAAAGAGCGATCGGTCTGGAGCTTCTGGAGCCCACACGGATTTACGTTAAACCGCTTTTGAATGTTTTCAAAAGCTTTACGGTCAAAGGCCTCGTGCACATTACCGGCGGCGGCTTCTACGACAACATTCCGCGCATCATTCCGGATGTCTGCCGTTGCGTTGTTACCCGCAACAGTTGGGAGATTCCTCCGATCTTTTCCGTCATTCAGGACATCGGACGCGTGGAGGAGAAGGAAATGTTCCGCGTCTTCAACATGGGCATCGGCATGATGATGATCGTTCCCGAAAAAGAAGCGCAGGACATTATCGACCGCCTGACCGTGCTGGGCGAAAAAGCGTATCTGATCGGCGTGGTCGAAAAGAAGGAAGAAAACCAGGCGTCGGTCTGCTTTTCGGAAATGTAGCTATGTCTGATCTTTTGAAACTGGGAGTTTTGATTTCGGGAAGCGGCTCCAATCTCCAGTCCATTATCGATCACATCGAAAAAGGATCGCTTGGCGCGCGGATTTCAATCGTTGTGAGCAACAATCCTGAGGCGTATGGGCTTACCCGGGCCGAGAAAGCCGGCATCCCGTGCGCGGTGCTGGATCACCGGACATTTGCCGGACGCGAAGCGTTTGACCGCGAGCTGATCCGCGTTTTAAAGGACGCGGGAGCCGATCTGATCGTTTTGGCCGGTTTTATGAGAATTCTCACCGGCGCGTTTTTGCAGGCGTTTGACCAGCGCATCATCAACATTCATCCTGCCCTTCTGCCGGCTTTTCCCGGAACGCACGTCCAGCAAAAGGCGCTGGACTACGGCGTGAAATTTTCCGGCTGCACCGTGCATTTTGTTGATGAAGGCGTCGATACGGGCCCCATCATTATTCAAGCGGTCGTACCGGTTCTTCCCGGCGACACCGCCGACACGCTGGCTTCCAGAATCCTGAAGGAAGAACATAAGATTTATCCTCAGGCCATCCGTTATTTCGCGGAAGGCCGGGTTGTCAAAAACGGCCGCCGTGTGGAAATCAGCAGCGTCCGCAGCGATGACGGCGCAGCGTTGCACAATCCGCCTCTGGACCGGTAACAGGCGTTGGATCGGGCCTGGTGAGGAGGAAACCGTTCGCCCATGTATGATCTGATTGTCATCGGAGATGATCTTGCGTCGCACGTCGCTGCTGCGTACGCCGGTCACAACGGCCTTTCGACGCTGCTCATCGCGGAAAGCGGTCTGGGCGGACTGCAGTTGATCGGCGATTATGTTTTCAATATCGATCCCTCCCCGCTTACGGGCCTGGGGCCCGGCGAGCCGGGATCCTCCCTGCTGGCGGAGATGGACATCGCCCTTCCGGAAAGCGGCTCCGGATCCCTGGAGTGTGCGTTCCAGATCATCCTTCCCGAACATCGCATCGACTTCTACAATACCGCCGATGCCCTGCTGGCGGAACTGGCCCGGGAGTTTCCGGACCTGGAAGCGGAGATCCGCGAATACTACGGAATGGCGTTGGACGCGTCCGCGGTATTTCAGGAATGGCTCACGGACCATCCGCGGCTCCAGCCGCAGTCTCTCGGGGAGTACGGCGCTTATCTGAAAATCTTTCCGCAGATATTCCGTTACAAATTCGGGGCGGCCCGGTTCGATAAGGTGCTTTCGGGGCACGCCGCCCTGGAAAAAGTCTGGGAAGCGCTGCAGGCGCTCCTCAGCTTCAATACGGACGATTTGTTTTCCTTTGCCTCCGCGTATCAGTACTGCGCGCCCCTGCGCGGCGTTTCGTATTTTTCGCAGGGAAAACAGTTTCTGTTCAACGCACTCGTCGAAAAGCTCGAGCGTCATCAGGGTCTGTATCTCAACAATCACCGGATCACCGCCGTCACACCCGGACGGGAAATCGACGTGGATCTCCAGGCGCCGGATGGAGAAGCGCTGCGGATGTCGGCGCGCCATCTCATTGTCAGCACCAAGTCCGACAAACTCGATCTGCTCCGGGACAAGTACACGTATCTCAACTTTTTTGACCGCCTCCGTCCGGCAAAAGTCCTTTATTATCCTTTTACGATTTTTCTGGGGGTGGCCCAAAAGGGCCTTCCCCAGAAAACCGCCCGCCACATTGCTGTGGTTCCGGACCCGGCCAGAAACCTCTATGACGACAATCTGATCCTTCTGGAAACCGGCTCTCCGGAAGATGAACGTCATATCGACCGGGCCAAGTCGCCGCTGACAGCCACCGTTTACCTGCCGGACCAGCCCGAGCATTGGACACCCGAGGCCCTGAAGAAGCAGGCCGGCGCCGTTCTGGACAGGCTGGAGACGTTTCTTCCCTTCCTTCAGGAGAACACCGAGCTTGCCGATGTCGACGCATCGATCTCCGTTTCGCTCGCGTACCGAAAGGTGCAGAGCCCGAAATATTCCATACGCAACGCCTTTTTCACTTCCTTCACCGCGAAAAGCCACAAAACGCGCTTCGACAATATTTTTCTCACCGGAACGTCGCTCCTTGCGGATGCGGGTTTTGACGCGGAGCTGATTACCGGCCGGAATGCGGCGTTGCAGGTTCTTCAGAAAAGGAATTAAAAGATGAACACCAACTTCAGCATAACCGGTCTGGGACCGTGCCTGATTGATTCACCGCTCAACACCGGTCTTTTCACGTCGGATGATGAGAAGGTTCTGTTTCACAACCGCCTGGAAGATTTCGCCGCCGCCAAAGGCAAAGCTGGCCGCCATTTAACCGTGGAACTGGCCGGTCCGCGCAGGAAGATCTTTTTCGATCCTACCCGGACCCGGGCGGCCATCGTCACCTGTGGCGGTCTGTGTCCGGGAATCAACGACGTCATCCGCTCCGTCACCATGACGCTTTTTTATCGCTACGGCGTCCGGGAAATCCTGGGCATCCGGTACGGTCTGCGCGGGCTGAATCCGGCTTACGGAGAAACGCCCATTCGCCTGACGCCGGATTACGTCAAGGACATTACCCATATCGGGGGCAGCATTCTTTCTACCTCCCGCGGACCGCAGGATCCGTCCGTGATGGTCGATTACCTGGAATCGCAAAAGATCAACATTCTGTTTTGCGTGGGAGGGGATGGCACGATGCGCGCGGCAGAAAAACTGACGATCGAAATAACCGGCCGAAAATCCTCCATCGCCGTCATCGGCATTCCCAAGACCATCGACAATGACCTGAGCCTGATCGAGAAATCCTTTGGCTTTGACACGGCGATTGAAAAAACGGTGGAAGCCGTGCTCTCTGCCCATGTGGAAGCCAAGGGCGCCTTTAACGGCATCGGATTGGTAAAAATCATGGGACGGTTGTCCGGTTACATCACCGCCACAGCCGCCCTGGCTCAGGGCGACGCCAACTTTGTGCTCATTCCCGAAGTACCGTTCGATCTTGAGGGAGACAGAGGATTTTTGCGGTGTCTGGAAGACCGCATCCGGGCGCGCGGACATGCGGTGATCCTGGCGGCCGAAGGCGCGGGCCAGGAACTGATGAAAAAGGAAAGCGACGAGCCAAAAACAGATGCGTCAGGCAACATCCGCCTGCGCGATATCGGCTTGTTCCTGAAAAACGCAGTTGAACGTCATTTCCGTGAGAATCATCTGGAAATCAATTTAAAGTACATCGAGCCGAGCTACATGATCCGCTCCGTTCCCGCCAACGCATCAGACAGAATTTATTGCAGTTCGCTGGGGCAGTACTCCGTTCACGCCGCCATGGCGGGAAAGACGGGTTTGCTGGTGGCGCTTCGGAAAAACGATTATGTTCATCTGCCGCTGTCTGCGGCAACCTCCGGCAGGCAGATCGATCCTCAAGCCAATCCCTGGCTCCGGGTTTTGGAAATGACGGGCCAGCCGGCCCAGATGAGAAATCAATGACGGCCGGGCTAAAAAAAGCGACAAAAAAATATTTGTGTTTATGATGCAGATAATGCTTGCAAAATAAACGGTTTTGGCTTAGAAACCACAGACTTTTTTAAGAAGGAGTTTGATCATGTCACGTGTCTGTGAAGTATGCGGCAAGAAGCCGGCCGTCGGCAATAACGTAAGCCATGCCAACAACAAATCAAAAGTGGTATGGCGTCCGAATTTGCAGAAATTACGCTGTGTTGATGAAAAAACGGGCGCGGTCAAGAGAATTAAAGCCTGCACGCGCTGCATCCGTTCCGGTTTTGTAAAGAAGGCCGTTTAGTCTGTCGGAAGCCAGCCGGCTTCGCGGATGGTCACTGCGCTCTGTTGAAGAAAGTCCTCGTCTTCGATGGAGGTTAAGGCGTCCTGGAACAGGCCGGTAATCGTTTCGGCAAACAGAACATTGTCATTTCGCAGGCCGAATTTGTCGGTAAAAAGACGAATTCGGCCTTCAATATTCATGATTCTTTCCATCCTTTCCCGAGTGATGTAGGAAACGGCGCTTTTCAGAACTTCGCCGGCATAGTCCTTTTCAACACCGTAGAGCCAGGCAATATCTTCGCAAAATTGCCTGCGTCTGCGGTCCAGCGTAAAATGAATCGCCTCTTCCAGAATGTCCATGGAGCGGTCGGCGTGGATGTGCGATCCGATAACCAGGTCGTAGATCATTTCAATAATCAGGTGGGATCGGTACGCCGCTTCCTCGTAGGAAATGGTGCGGCCGATGATTTTGTGCAGTTCCAGAAGGGAACCGATCAGGCGGCGCCCTTTCAAATAGGTGTAGCCGGCGGAATGGGGATTAAATCCCTCTTCACAGGTGAGCGATATTTTTCCGTAGTGGGCCAGATCGTCCACCAGCAAATGGAACATGATATAGGCGGTTCGCCGGTGATCGGCGGGCGCGAAGAGAAACCGGTCGATGGAATGGGTCCGGCTGGCGGTAATATCAGGATGGATGGTCAGCAAATCCGGGGCGATATTGTAGATGTAGATATCGGGATCCGTCTGCCGGATGCCCGACGCGGCCATGACCTGCTGCAGCAAATAGGTATGGGTCAACATCAACATAAAAATGCCCGCTCGCAGGGGAGGAAAATTTCCTGAAGATCGAAGCGGTGTTTCAAATGGTCAAGAACATTTTCCATTTCCCCGGTGAAGTCCGGCATGATCAGAACCTGGAGGACGGCCGCCCGGGGATCCAGCGTGGAGATCGTGGCCGCCCCCTCGTATCCCTCGAGCAAAAACTGGACAAGCGCAATATCGCTTGTCTTTATTTTAAACCATTTTCGGATCATTGCTTGTTTTTCGGACTATCATTTATTGGTTTAAAGATCAAGCCGACCTATTGCCTCATTAATAAATGTTACCGAGTGAAGAGCGAGGATGTTGAAGGTTGCCTCATAAAAGATGTTACCGAAGTTGGGTAATTTTTTTAAGCTTCATCTCCATGATGGTTTTTAGC
>Ga0123335_1000472_pt1 | contig 68526 bp, 48 predicted proteins | sample BiotimSIPDNA_2_FD_89707 | JGI IMG/M metagenome (GOLD analysis project Ga0123335, IMG submission 89707) | Anaerobic biogas reactor microbial communites from Washington, USA - Biogas_R2 time_0 SIP DNA | ecosystem: Engineered > Bioreactor > Anaerobic > Unclassified | place: Washington, USA... | reverse complement strand
TGGTCACTTCGCCCAGCCTGGACCTGTTGGACATTGCCGGCTATAACTATGCCTCAGGGCGTTACCCGTTGGAACCAACCCAACACCCGCAACGGGTCGTCCTGGGCAGCGAGACCTTCCCCTTCGATATCGCTAAAAACTGGGCGATGGTCAAGAAATATCCCTACCTGGTGGGCGATTTCATGTGGACGGGTTGGGATTACCTGGGAGAGGCGGGGGTTGGAGCCTGGTCTTATTCTGGTGGTGGAATCTTCAAACCCTTTCCCTGGTTATTGGCAGATTCCGGTGCAATTGACATCCTGGGCAACATTGGTGCTGAGGCAAAATATGCCTCGACCGTCTGGGGTCTGGAAGAGAAGCCCTATATCGGCGTGCGCCCGGTCAACCATCCTGGAAAACGCATCTCGAAATCCATGTGGCGCGGCACCAATGCCATTGACAGCTGGTCATGGCAGAATTGCGAGGGTAACCCGGCAGAGATCGAGGTTTACGCCGATGCTGCTGAGGTCGAGCTCTTGATAAACGGCAAATCCCTGGGTAAGAAGAAGATCAAGGAATTCAAAGCCATGTTCAAGGCAAAATATGCTCCAGGTACCCTGAAAGCGGTTGCTTATGATCAAAGAGGTAAAAAGTTGTCTGAAAATGAACTGGTATCAGCGATCGGCAAGACGAAGATCGCCCTGACACCAGAAGATGCTGAACTCCGGGCAGGCAGGATCGCTTATGTGCATGTCAACCTGGTGGGTGAGAATGGGGAGATCGAGAGCAATGCAGATCGCAAGCTATCTGTAACAGTACAAGGCGGTAGATTGCTGGGTTTTGGCAGCGCCAATCCTTGCACAGAAGAAGGCTATGTCAACGGCAGCCATACCACTTATTACGGCAGGGCATTGGCGGTTGTTAAAGCCGAAAAAGCAGGCATTATCACTCTCCAGGTGGCTGGCGAAGGATTGCAAACAACAGAACTCAACTTGAAGGTGATCAACTAAGAGGACTCAATTAATTGCATTGTGCTCGAATCTTTGATGAAGTCTGCCATGAATATGGAGCATGGTAAGGTTGGCGTGATGATCCAAACCGGGAAAAGCATAATTAGTCTCGAACCGGGGTCCACTCAGATCAAGGCTTTGCTGATTGGTGAAGATCATCAACCGATACCCGACGTGATCTGTTTATAGTAAAACCGTTCTGAAAATGGCGTCTGGAGATTCTCTCTTGAAGATATTTAGACAGGCTGCAGGATTGATACCGCAGCCTGGGCCAGGATATGGAAAAGACCTATGGCATCCCACTGCAAAAGGTGGGTGCCATGGGTTTCAGCCCCTGATGCACTGATGCCTGGCTTTGAGATGTGGTTCCAGCTAATTCTTATTCTATCTTTGCACTATTTGTTAGCTTTCAAGAGCAGGTAATTGAACCATAAATCACTTATAGGTTTTTAACTACCTTTTGCTGTTTCGATAGCCGCTGAATCCTCAAGACCACGTTGCTCTGCAAGTTTGTGCAAAATATCTGCTCTTTTTTCCTTTGTGATCGGGTAATAAAAGTGATAGATCGCTATCGATATCAGGCCAACAATGGTCGGTAAAAGTGCAGAAATGACCATAAACCAGTTAAGCATGGAGGGTATGGTCGTCGGATCACCTACAAAATTGCCTGAAACAGCATCCACACTGTACCCAATAGTTATGAGAAGACCACCAACAGCTGCTGAAGACAAAGCTCCCTGGGCCTTATATTGGAAATTCCCTGTCGACATGATTATGCCCCCCATTTTCTTTCCAGTCTTAAATTCTGCAAAGTCGATACATTCTAGCCAGATGAGTGATAGGGGAAGGAATGCAATGCCCAGAAATAGTATTTGACCGAACAAAAGAATGAAATAGAGTGCCGGCATCGTATCCAGGAACCCGATCATCTTGCTAAGAAATAAAAGCAAGCTGAATCCGCAAGATGCCAGTAATGTTACCTTTATCGCCTTGATGATGTCGCCAATTTTATTGACAAGTAATTGACCTAAAAATGCACCAAGTATACATGGAATACTTTGCATGAGAGCCAATATCCCGACATAAATACCTAACTTGGGTAAATCTGTTGCACCGGTCAGCGGGTTATAACAATAAGCCCACTTGATGAAATACAAGGCGGTGGCGAAGCTCAAGTTCCACATAAAACCTTGGAAAAAGGTGGCAAAAAAATGTGCAATCAAGGGTTTGTTCATTTTAAACATTGCAAACATGGTTTTTAACGAATAGGTATCCTTTTTATCGATTGCATCAGAATTGAGTTTGCCTTCTTTGATCATCAGAGTACCAATTATTGAAATGATGGCGACAAAACCCATCATTATGGCTGTCATAATGGAAAATGTTCTTGTCATGTTTCCGACTTGCTGGTTGACCACAGTGGCAATTGATAGGAATAAAGCAAATGGAAACAAAATGACTATATCAACGATCCTTGGGATCGTTGTCAGTTTCGCCCTTAATGTTAAATCATTGGTGATCGATTGTTTGAGCGGTTCGCGTGCATTGAAAGAGATGCCAATTTCATACATGATGTAGAAAAGCATTATCCACCCGATAAGGAGGACTTTATTTGATTTTACCGCTTCAGGTATTCCATAAATACAGATCATGGAGATAAGCAGCAATATGACACTGACCAGGCTAAATTTCTTATATTTTCCCAGGCGTCCATGCTTAGCGCTGTCCATTATCCAGCCTTGCAGTGGGTCGTCGATTGCGTCAAGCAACTGACCTACCAGCAAAACCGAGGTAGCGATAGAAGCGGCGATACCGATCTTCCCGATAGCCTGGTCAATCCCTGCATAGTCTGTTAAGAAGAGCATGAAGAAACTGGACATAAAAATCGCTGCTGATACGCTTGCCCAATTCATTGTTGAGAATCCGATTAATGTTCTACGGTTATACGGGTAATCGCTTTTTTTCTTGCTGCTTGGGAGTACAGATAAGTCAGGTGCCATAATAATAAATCTCCTTTGACATTATGTTTAGACGATAATGTTAACCAACAATTAATGATAGAGAGAATCGTCCACTATATGGTAATTTCGTCCGAAATTCATAAAATATTGTAAGTTGATCACATTCAATTTAAGAGTTGGTAATTTTTAACTTGAGCCTGACCGCCAGGACTTTTTTGGGGTAGTGGGCACCATAACATCTGTCAAAACTCCCAGATTAGTAATAAACGTTGCAGAGGTAAAAGGATAATTCAATAATTGTCTGCATGTCAACTTTCACCTTCTCCAGGGAAAAAGGTGATTCGGCCAAATTTGTTGATTTTAAGGTTAGCTGCTGTCAGGCATGGCATCAACATCAGCGGAATATTTGAAGTGGTATCATATTGGCGGAATAAGTCCACTGGCGGTTAAATTAACCAATGGTGCTGCGTGTGGGCGAGGTGTCAGGCATATTTCCCATTGACGACCAGGTCTAAATCTTCTAAAGAGGGGAGAATTAATGGCTAACTAAACATCGAAATTCCTGGTGAGACCATGAAGAATCAACATGATGGAAGGGCGATAGTTAAGAGACAGGAAAGTTAACGAGCAGCCGATCTGAGCAAGTTCCCATCGGTCAGTTGCGAAAATATGCTATCAGGGAAGGCATTGAACTCAATGCAGCGTGGCTAGTCTTCGAGTAAATCAAGTATAGAAACCAGATGCTCAACATACAATATTTTATGAATGTCGGACGAAATTATCATATTGTGGACAAATCTCTCTATCATTAACTGTTGGTTGTTATTAATATCTATACATAATGTCATTCCTTTCAGGAGAACGATTTTCTATGAATGTACAGGAAGTTGTACAACGGGCAGTGCATAATAGAACCATCATACCGGCTTTCAACATCCCCTACCTCCCGATGATGGAAGCGGTCATCCGGGCGATCGTTGATGAGGATGCGCTGGCAATGGTCCAGGTGGCAAGGCTTGAGTGGGAGAAATTTCAATCCCAAAGCCCTGAAGCAGTTGCTGAAGAATATTTCAAGCTGGCAGTTCCAACGCATACCTTGTTGCACCTTGATCATGTGCCGGTTATTGATGAAGATGACCAATGGGTGGACTATTTACCCATATTTGAGCGTGCCATAAAATCTGGCTACCAATCTGTCATGATCGATGGTTCACGCCTGGAGCTTGCAGAGAATATCTCAGCCACCAGGGCAGTCGCAGACCTGGCCCACCGGCATGGCGTCGCCGTTGAGGCGGAACTGGGTGCGGTCCAGGGACACGGCCGGGAAGGCATTGGCATGAGCTACGACGAGCTGTTCGAGAGCAAAAAAGGCTTCACCCGCATTGATGAAGCTGAACACTTTGCCAGGGAATCCGCTTGCGACTGGCTCTCAGTGGCAGTGGGCAGTGTGCATGGGGCGATCGCCGAAAACCTCAAGCGCCAGAAGAAACCATCCGCCAGGCTGGATATTGACCACATCAAGGCATTAAGCACAGCCACTGAAAAAATGCCGCTGGTTTTGCATGGCGGGTCGGGCATCCGCCAGGAATACATCCTGCAGGCGGTTGAAGAAGGCATTACCAAGATCAACGTGGCAACCGAGATCCGCCAGCCTTATGAATTCACACTTGAAGAGACAGGCAGCCTGACCAAAGCCCAGGATGCTGTGTACGAACGGACGCGCTGGGTATTGCGGGAATTCTTATGTGTATCCGGCAAAGCCGGGATGCTTTCCGGTGAGCATGAGCTTTGACCACAATGACTGAATATTCTTACAAGTGAAGTAGACTGACAGGTAGTTAGCATTTTTTAAAAGGAGAATCGAATGATTAATATCAAACCAATCACTTTTGCACTGTATTTTGGCAACCGGGGCTTCTTCCCTGAAACCCTGATCGCCGGTGCCCGTTCGGAGATGATCAAAGCCGTCGAAAAGGGCGGTTTTAAATACATTATTCCGGAACTTAACCTGACGCGCTACGGTGCGGTCGAAACCAAAGAGGAAGGACTGGCTTATGCCGCCTGGCTTAAGGCACATGCCGGTGAATATGACGGGGTGATCATTTCTTTACCCAACTTTGGCGATGAAAATGGTGCTTTCCATGCTTTGCGCGACTGTGGCACGCCCATCCTGATCCAGGCATACCCGGATGAGATCGGTAAAATGGATTTCGCCCATCGAAGAGATGCCTATTGCGGCAAGTTCTCGATCGAGGATGTCTTTTACCAGGCGCGCCTGCCTTTTACGGTGCTGAGCCCACATGTCGTTTCCCCCCTTTCTGAAGCCTTTGCTGCCAACCTCAAGGAATTTGCGGCGGTCTGCCGCGTTGTACGGGGGATGCGGCGCTTCACCATTGGTGCCCTGGGCGCACGTACCACGAAATTCAAGACCGTGCGTTACGACGAGATCGCCCTGCAGAAATATGACATTACTGTGGAGACATTTGACCTCTCCGAACTCTTCATGCGGGTTGAAAAGTACCGCGACAATGACCCAAAGGTCACCGATCGCAAAGCCTTCTTGAGCAATTACACCAATTGTTCCTGCGTGCCCCAGGCGAACATGAACAACCTGGCAAAGGTCAGCGTGGTGATCGATGACTTCATCCAGGATTACGGCCTGGACTGCATCACGATCCGCTGCTGGGAGGAGATGCAGCCCAAGTTGCGGGTTGCGCCGTGTGTTTTGCTGTCTGAATTGAATGATCGTGGCGTGGTCGCCTCCTGCGAGATCGACCTGTGCTCAGCGATTAACATGTATGCCCTGATGCTGGCCAGCGAAAAACCTGCCACGGTCCTGGATTGGAACAACAATTACGGTGAGGACCCGGATAAGGTGATCCTCTTCCACTGCGGACCCGTTCCCCAGACATTAATGACCGAAAAAGGCAGCGTGACCGACCACAAGATGTTCGCCAAGGCTGATCCCGGTTGCGGTTGGGGCAGCAACGAGGGGCGCATCCGGGCATTCCCCTTTACCTTCAGCAACTGTAAGACGGAAAATGGCAAACTGATCGTCTATGCCGGCGAAGGACGCTTTACAGATGACGTGATCGAAGAGGGTTTCTTCGGATGTGCCGGGGTGGCAGAGATCCCCAACCTGCAGGAGAAGTTGTTGCGGCTCGGACGCAACGGATTCCGCCATCATACTTCGGTTGGCGAAGGGCATATGGCATCCGCTTTGAAGGAAGCCTTCAGCACCTACCTTGGTTACGAAATATTCGAAATTTAAGGAGGCAGGCATGGCGATCGCTGGGCTGGATATCGGCAGCACAGGTTCCAAGATAACGGTTTTCTCCGAGGATGGTCAACTCCTCTACCAGGCATACCGCAATTACCCGGTATCCCGGGAACTGAATGCCCATGAGATCCATGCCGGGGATATCTGGGAAGCGGTATGTGGTCTTCTTTCTGGCGCGGCGGATAAAATCCCCGCTCTCCAGGCGGTGGGAATATCGACATTCGGGGAGAGTTTCGTCCTGTTGGATGAAGACGAACAGATTCTGCTGCCCACGATGATGTATACCGACCCACGGGGCGGCAGCGAGGCGAATGAACTGGTCGAGCATTTTGGCATGCTGACCATGCAGAGCATCACCGGTGTCAACCCCCATGCGATGTATGGCCTGCCCAAACTGATGTGGGTTAAAAAGCACCACCCGCAAATTTGGGCGAAGGTCAGGTACGTGCTTGAGATCCAGGACTTCCTGGTGTTTAAACTGACCGGTAATCGCCTGGTTGACCATTCTTTAGCTACACGCATGATGGCATTTGATATCCACAAGCTGAGCTGGAGCCGGGATTTATTGAATTTTGCTGGTGTTCCCCTCGAATGGCTATCCACCCCTGTGCCAACAGGAACCGACGCCGGAGCCGTTAAACCGGATATGGCTCGTATGCTTGGCTTGCCGGCTGAATTGCACATTGTGGCCTGCTGCCAGGACCAGATTGCTGCCGCGGTTGGGGCTGGCGTTCTGCAACCCGGCCAGGCAACGGATGGCACCGGCACCGTGGAATGCATCACACCCATCTTTACCCACATCCCTGAAAACGGCGGTTTGCAGCGCAACAACTACGCCATTGTGCCTTTCCTGAAGCCCGGGACATTTTGCTGTTATGCCTTTACATACACTGGCGGAGCCCTGGTCAACTGGTTTATTGATAACCTGGCCGGTCACGTCAATCAAAAGGCTTTGGATAATAAGCACTCGATTTTCGACCAGTTGGAGTTTGAAAGTGCTGACCGACCGACAGGCATCCTCGTCCTGCCCTATTTTGCCGGGGCTGCCACGCCCTACATGGATAGCGGTGCTAAAGGTGCCTTTGTGGGCATGACTCTCGCAACGACAACCGCAGATCTCTACCGTGCTGTCCAGGAAGGCATTGCCTACGAAATGGCGCTCAACCTTGGCCTGCTGAAACAGACTGGCATGCCGATCGAAAAGCTGCATGCCACAGGCGGTTGTGCAAAATCCGCCAGGTGGCTGCAAATGAAAGCGGATATCTTCAATGTCCCGGTCATGCGCATGGGCGTCGATGAGGCCGGCACGGTGGGCGGGATCATCCTGACCGGGGTGGCCATGGGCATTTATGCCAACCTGGAGGAAGCAGTCAGGGTTCTGGTCCGGCCGCTGGAAACATTCCATCCCCGCCCTGAAATGCATGCCGCATATTTACCATTTTTTGAGCAGTACAAACGGCTTTATGACGCGGTCAGACCGCTGGTTTAGGGAGAACATTATGAACAGAACAAAATATACCGGCTGTGAGGGGCAGATCTGTGGCGTGGAAGAGCATCGCCTGGTCGGCGGCAAGGGCGATGGCATGCGCCTGTTGCAGGTGCGCAATGGATTGGGATTGGAATTCACCATTTCGCTCGACCGCTGTGCCGATATCTCCCGCCTGGGCTTCAAAGGCGATAACATGGGCTACTTTGCAGCCTGCGGTTATGTGGCGCCCCAGTATTATGACAAGGAAGGTATCGGTTTTCTCAAGAGCTTTACCGCCGGTTTCCTCACCACCTGCGGGCTGACAGCGGTGGGTTCGCCTTGCGAGGATGATGGCGAAATATTGCCTTTACACGGCACGGTTTCGCACCAACCGGCTGAGCGTGTCAGTTGGGAGATGGATGACGAACAGATCATGGTGCGGGCAGTGGTGAGCGAAGCGAGCCTTTTCGGGCGAAAACTGCAGCTGGACCGCACAATAAGCTGTTCAAAGCAGGAAAACACCCTTCAGATCAGTGACCGGATCACCAACCTGGCAGACCAACCATCTCCATTGATGCTGCTCTATCACTTTAACATGGGCTATCCCCTGCTGTCAGAAAAATCACAGTTGAAGATCCCATCTACAACAGTGACACCGCGCAACGCCCATGCTGCCAAAGACCTGGATGGCTGGCATCAGATCCTGCCACCAACCGCAAAATTCGAGGAGCAGTGTTATTACCATACCTTTGAGAAGGATGGTCTTGCATCGATCTATAATCCCGCGATCTGCAAGGGATTGGAGATCTGTTTTGATGCCCAAAGCCTGGACTACTTCACCGAGTGGAAGATGATGGGCGAAAAAGACTATGTCTTGGGACTTGAACCGGGCAACTGCCACCCCGACGGACGGGATAAAATGCGTGCCCAGGGAAAATTGAAGTTCGTCGCACCGGGAGAGAGCAAAACCTACCAGGTGCAGGTCCGTTTCTTTGAAGATGCATCTTGACAGAGCATGCTGAAACTAAATCCATGGTAAACATATCACAGGTAAAAAAAGGCACTTTGGTCGGTTTTGGATTGGGAGCGATCCAGTCCGGGTTATTCCTCTATGAAGCCCAGGTTTCAGGCAATTTTGAGCGCTTTGTGATCGCCGAAGTGGTGCCGGAAATTATCAAAAGTGTAAGAAGAAACGCTGGCCTGATTAACATCAATATTGCCCACCAGGACCGTATTGAAACTGTGACAGTGGGACCGCTGGAGGTGCTTGACCCGAACCAGGAAAATGAACGCCAGGTGATCATTAAGGCCATTGCTGGGGCAGAAGCGATAACGACCGCACTACCGGGCGTTAATTTTTACCAGCATGGCAATGGGGATTCTGCGCCATTTAAGATCCTGGCTGCAGGATTGGATGAAAAAATCCGGAAAAATGGTCCTCAAGCCTTGGTTTACACTGCAGAAAACCACAACCATGCGGCTGAGATCCTGCAAGAGTTGGTGCTCAATGAGACCTCAAGTGAAAAATCCTTGGTTCTTGATAATGCTTGCTTTCTTAATACCGTTATTGGCAAAATGAGTGGGGTGATCCATGATGCGGAAGAAAGAAATGCCTTGAAATTAAAAGCGATGACGCCTGAGATCCCCCGGGCGATCCTGGTGGAGGCATTTAATCGCATTTTGATATCCCGGGTCAGCTTTGAAGCATCAGGCTTTTTGCCAAAGATCCAAACTTTTACTGAAAAGGATGACCTCTTGCCCTTTGAAGAAGCCAAATTGTACGGACACAATGCCACGCATGCCCTGGCCGCCTACCTCGGCAGCCTCTTGGGGATTGAGCGCATCGCTGAGCTTGCTGACATCCCTGGCATGATGGAGTTTCTGAGAAACGCCTTCATGCAGGAATCGGGGGTTGCCTTGATCCACCGCTACGAGGGAATTGACCCCTTATTTACGCCAGAAGGGTATCAGGAATACGTCGATGACCTGTTATTACGCATGGTCAACCCCTACCTGTCTGACCGAGTGGAACGTGTCGGGCGGGATGTTGAACGGAAATTGGCTTGGGATGATCGGCTGGTGGGGACTATGCGCCTGTGCCTTGCAGAAGGCATTCAACCGCTGCGCTATGCGCTTGGTACAGCAGCTGCTTTGTGCCACATGGATCCGGATGTTTTGTCTGATACCGCCTTGGTAGAGGAAAAGCTGACTACGTTGTGGGGAGAGCATTCTGCCGAACCCCTTGCCAGCGGGATGATAAAGTTGGTCAACAATGCGCTGAAGGATATCAAGGAATGGCAGGACGGTGGCAGCCGAGATCCGCTGAATCTGCTGATCAAGTTTGACATGCAAGATTGAGAAAATTTCTGTCCATTAAGGACGCGACTGTCATCTCATTTCCTGCCAGATCTTCGGTTGCCTGTCTATCTTCAGGCTCAAATTAGAGAGCAGTATTTCTTATTTCCATAAACCACAGATTTTTTGGATTAAAATTGACCTTGAAAATTGTCAAGGACAAAAGGAGTCACCATGGAGTTAGGAACCGAGTATTACCCGATCAACATTGCCGGCTGCCAGCGCGACCTGCGTCTTTTCGAGGTCAAACCAGGCCTGAAGATCGCCATTCTCAACATTCTGGGTGATGTGGAACTGGTCGAAGCCTGCGGAGAGGCACTTGCCAAAAAACTTCAGGCTGTTCCTTACCAGGTGATCGTGACCGCAGAGGCCAAAAGCATCCCTATTGCGCATGCCCTGGCACGCGTAAGCGGCAAACCATACGTCATCCTGCGCAAGGAATACAAGCCTTACATGGGGAAAGCGGTACAGTCCGAAACCCTCTCGATCACCACTGGCAAGCCCCAAAACCTGTTCCTGGATGAAAAGGACATCGCCCTGATCAAAGGCAGCCAGGTGTTGATCCTGGACGACGTCATCAGCACCGGTTCCACGCTGCAGGGCATGCGCCTGATCATCGAGAAAGCCGGCGGCCATGTCATCCAGGAGGCAGCCATCCTGACCGAAGGGGACCGGGCAAAATGGGAAAATATCATCGCCCTCGGCCACCTGCCGCTCTTCACTTAATCCATCCTGATGAAAATTCGCATTGGACTTGAAAAGTACCCCGCGGGACGTATCCTGGGCTATGCCCTGGACTTCCCGGGTTGTTTTGCCTATGGAGGGGATGACGCGGAGGTCCTTTTACGCCTGCCGCGGGAATTGTTGAAATACGAGGTCTGGATCAAAGACCATACAGATGCCTCCTGGGTAGAGTTGGACAGCCTGGATTTTGCCGTGGAAGAGGTTTTCAACGTCCATTTCATGGACAAGGACCTGAAACCTGCGCTGGAGGGTTACGAGGTCAATGCCTTTTTCAGGGATGACTGGCATCCTCTGACAGCAGAAGAGATCGAACACGTCCTCCTGGTCCACCGCTGGCAGCGCGACGAACTGCTGGCAGGGGTAGACACCCTGGCCGATGAAGTGTGTCAAAAGATGTGGCCGGGAGAACGCTGGAACATCCATGGCATCATGAAGCACATCGCCAACGCAGAAGCCTGGTACCTGGATCGGCTGGACCTCGATACGATTAAACGATCGGATATGCCGTCTGACCCGCTCGAAAGATTGGACCAAACGCAGATACTGATCGAGAAGGCATTTCCATCCTTTATTGACCAGGTCAAGGTGTTAGGCAAAGATGGGGAGATCTGGTCCTGCCGGAAGGTTGTCCGCCGCACCCTGTGGCACCAGCGGGACCACATCGAGCATATCAAGCAGCTGGCTTTTCGTGATTGATCAAGGGTTTAAAAGTAAAACAGGCGCCTCACCTGCGCCTGTTTTACTTTTTAGTTCGTAAACTTTAGATTTACAATCTAGGTTACAGTAACAAAATTGAAAGGAGAGAAACAATTCTTGCCTGTAGTGACAATATAATAGCACATCAGTCTTAAGACAAAAGCAAGATATTGTTATGAGTTAGTTAAAGTCTGCTTATATGATTTTTAATCAATTTTTCCCTCAAATTCCAGCCCAGTTATGCTATGATTAGTCGCACGGGAGACACAACGTATGAAAAAATGGGTCAGAGCCATCCTTTATCTCTTGCTTAATATCCTCGTTTCGGCATTGACCATCACGGGCGTGCTCTGGTTATGGGAAACCTACTACCCCTCCCCCTGCAAGATCACCCCCTCGCCGATCACCTCTATGCAAAGCCCTGTTGCGCCTCAAGTCGAAATCACACAACAAGAAATCAATTATGATGATACCCGGGTCGTTATTGAAGGCGTTTTTGGCATCGGGCAGTATGATGTGGAACGCATCTTCCTGGTCAACGAAGGGCCAAACAGCGTTGAGCTGGCGAACTGGGTCATTGAAAACAAGCAATTCGGCAACTACATCATTCCTGGACTGAAATTGAACAAAGATGGGGCGATCAACATCAATTCCAGGAGCGGAAATGATAGCGTGATAGAATTGTTCTGGGGTGGTAAACAAGCCATCTGGAAACCGGGAGACGTTGTCACCCTTAAAGATCCCAATGGTGAAGTCCGTGCCACATATCAAATACCTTAGGATGTTAAGACCATGACGCAAGCACTATACCGTAAATGGCGACCCGCCTTGTGGGAAGAAGTCATCGGGCAGGATCCGATCGTCCAGACATTGAAAAATGCCGTCAAAAGCGACCGGGTGGCGCATGCCTACCTGTTTGCAGGCTCCAGGGGAACCGGCAAGACGACCTGTGCCCGCCTGCTTGCCAAAGCCGTCAACTGCCTGGACGCATCCCTCGAAAATCGACCCTGCAACCACTGCGCCAACTGCCTCGCCGTGAACGAGGGCAGGTTCATGGACCTCATCGAGATCGATGCGGCATCCAACACCAGTGTGGATGACATCCGCGACCTGCGCGACAAGATCACCTTCTCCCCCTCCCAGGGCAAATTCAAGGTCTACATCATCGATGAAGTCCACATGCTCTCGACTTCGGCCTTCAACGCACTGCTGAAGACTCTGGAAGAACCGCCGGTCCATGTGATCTTCATCCTGGCGACAACCGAGATCCACAAGATCCCGGCAACCGTGATCTCACGCTGTCAGCGCTACGAATTTCGGCGCATCCCGACCCAGTTGATCAAAACAAAACTGCGTGGTCTGTGTGATGAAGAAGGCATCGAGGTGGAGGATGAGACGCTGATGATGATCGCCCGGCAATCCACCGGCAGTATGCGCGATGCCATTGCCCTGGTCGACCAGCTTTCGTCCATGTCAAACAAGATCACCCTCGAGGTCGCCCAGGACATGATGGGCACCGCCACCAACATGGCGGTCCTCGACCTGGTCAGCGCTTTCATTGCCAATGACCATGCCAAAGGCCTGACCCAGATCCAGAAGACGCTGGACGCCGGCAGCGATCCAAGGCAATTCGCCAGGCAGATCGTCGACTACCTGCGCTCCATCCTGCTGGTCAAGATGGGGCTCGAAAAACAGGTGGATGCCCCGCTGGATGTCAAAACTGCGCTCAAAATGCATGCAGCACAGCTTTCCACACCGCAGATCCTCGAGGCGATCAATGCTTTCAGCCAGGCCGCCACTGATCTAAAGGCCAACTGGCACCCCGGTTTGGGGCTGGAACTGGCCTATACCCAGTTATCGATCGGCAATGCTACCATTGAAATAGGACAAAGCCTGGATGGCGGGAAAGTCAGCAGCCCGGCAGAGAAAGTCGCCAGGTATGACCCGCCGCATACCATAAGGGATGCCGCACCCAGGGTCGAACCTGAGCAAAAGAAGGCCAAACCAGCCCAGGAGGTTAAACCCCCGGCAATCACCACAACTTCCACCCCCGAAACACAAGGGCCTGTCAGCACCAATGAACTTGGGCTGCCGCTTATCCAGCAGAACTGGAAGGAGATCAAGGAAGCTGTCCGGCAGAGCAGCCCCAAGACGGTCGGCCTGGTCAATTCAGCCAACCTGTTGGGCGTGCAGAACAAGACCCTGCTGTTGGGCTTCTCGAGCGAAGTGGTCAGGAACATGATGCTGACTGGTGAGCACATCGACATCCTGGTCAACGCCATCAAACAGGTCCTGGGACGGGAAATGAAGGTCAATTGCATCCACGGCAAGAACATCACCCACGAAATCCTGCCGGATATGGAATTTGACGCCGACGGCATGGTGGGCACGGCGATGCGTGACCTGGGCGGCAAGATCACCGATATTAAAAAGAAAAAGTAGGAGATAACAATGGCAAAAGGATACAGGCGACCCCAGGCCCAGAGAGGCGGGGGCATGATGGGACAGATCGCAAAGATGCAGGAACAGATGGCAACTGTCCAGGAGTCGCTCGCTGAAGAAATGGTGACCGAAAGTGTCGGCGGTGGTGCGGTGAGCATTACCATGAGCGGCGACCAGGTGTGCAAATCGATCACCATCGACCCGGAATTGCTCAAAGATGGCGATGTGGAGATGCTGCAGGACCTGGTCATTTCAGCCGTCAACCGTTCGATCGAAACCTCAAAAGCGCTGGCCGAAGAAAAGATGAAACCGTTCAGCCAGATGTTGGGCGGTTTGGGATTCTAACTGGCCTAATATGCACTCACTTCCACAGGCAGTTCATAACCTTATTGAAGCGCTGGCACAGCTGCCCGGCATCGGCCCCAAGACCGCCTCCCGGCTGGCTTTTTACCTGCTGAGATCCCCCGATGAGGTCTCGCAGACCCTGGCTAAAGCCGTCGCGGAGGTCAAGGCATTGACCGGGCTTTGCGAAGAGTGCTTCCACATTACCCAGGCGGACCGCAGGATATGCGAAATATGCGCTAACTCCGATCGGGATGGGACTGTGATCTGCGTAGTCGAAGAGCCGATGGATGTCATCGCCCTCGAGCGCACCGGCGGTTATAACGGCAAATACCACGTCCTGCATGGGCTGCTCTCGCCCATCGAGGGCATCGGGCCGGATGACATCAAGCTGGCGCCCCTCCTGCAGCGCCTGGGCAGGGGCGATGTGAAGGAAGTGATACTCGCCACCAACCCCAGCATGGAAGGCGATGCCACAGCTTATTTTCTCAACCAGCGCATCGCCCAGATGCACGTCAAGGTGACCCGCCTGGCACGCGGTCTGCCGGTGGGCAGCGACCTGGAGTACGCCGACCAGAGCACGATCATCCGCGCCCTCTCCGGCCGCCAGGATATGGAGCATCTGTAAAGGGCAGGAAATGAACTGAGTGAAGGGGCGGAATATTTCTTTGGGGGTTAAACACTTGCTACTCCAGTTTCGCAGTTTCGTAGTTTCGTAGTCTCGCTGCACATATACCCTCATTGCGAAACTGAAAGATTCATTTATTCATCTCAAGTTCGCAAGATCGCAACTTCGCTGCACATGTACTTTGTTGCGAAGTTGCCACTTGGGGTATTACCCGCACATGGCTATGTGTTGCGAAAATGGCAATTACAATCTAGTTTCCTAGTTTCATAGTTCGCTGACTTCTCTTGGCAACAGCCACGATGTGAAGTCACCGTACCCCTATGCGCCCTGTCCCTCGAAAAGAGCGAGGGATAATAAATGGCGCTTGGGGCATCGCTGCACATGTACTACTATTGCGAGGCTAGTTTACATGGGGTCTCAGCCCAGGTAGGTTGGCGTTGAGGGTGAAAAGAGGATTGCGAGTGGTTGACAAACAATTAGCGAAAAACCTTAAGTGCCCGAAACCCAACAAATCTTGTTAGATCATGCTGTGAGGAGATTATTTTCTAGACCCTTTAGATCATTATCTAACTGAGCAAGAGTTTCCAGTAGATCCTTTTCCAGGATAATTATTCTTTTCCTTTTTTCAAAATCAGGCATGTCTTCTATTTCCATAATTGAAGCAATAAGGACGGAAGTTCTTTGAATTTCACCAGCCCACTTAGCGTGTTTTATGCCTATCTCACTTTTTGTGTAATACATAGATTTTCGCTCTTCAGACCAAGCCATCGGTGGAGCCCATACGATCTCATTTGCATTTTCTAAGATCAATATCTTAATTCTTTCTTCTTGTTGGGTCACAATTAATTTGCTGGCGCACATTAAACACATGAACCTCTGGTCTACTTCTATTTCCTTATATGAAAGCGAATTCTTACAAACAGGACATACCAACTCATCGATTATCATAAAATATCTCCTGGCTAATAATTATATATTTTAAGTATATGCTAACAGATAAATTTCTCATGGGCAAGCTAAAAAACCACCTTATCGCTATCCACGATCAAATGCTGATATCCATCCCCAGGTCTCCATGCCCGGTTGGCAACACACGACATCTGCCAGCACCCTGTTATAGTAATCATCAAACCGTAAAAGGACCAGCAATAATATGGCGACAGATTGCATTGGTGGATGGCTGGACGCGGTATTGACCGCCATTGAGCAAGGGTGCAATCCTCACTTGATTGCACCATTACCCCAACCCGACACTGACAATGCCTGACTTCCAAAAGATGCCCTCCTTTGTAGTATTTAAATTCTCATGGTTTGCAACGCGAATATATGACATATGTGCAAAACAAAATGTTGTGGTTACGGGTGTAAAGTTAATTGGTTTGTGAAGTCAATAATATACGCATCACTTATCTCCCGACCTTGTCAGAAATGCAACTTCTGATAAAATTATCAAAACTTATGTGGGTTTAGTCATTTTTCTTTCCTTAACATTTCTTTACAGCCGAAAGGGGCTTCTCATGAAGAAATATGTGTTTAACGTTGTCTGCAGCATCATCATGCTTTGCATGGCTGTCAATTACTCTCCCGTTATTGCTCAAGAGTCTGTCCAGGTCACACCCAGTGCGGGTCTATTGGAACTTGAAGAAGACACACCACCTATTAACCAGGTCACTAACTATCACCCTGATTCAATGATTCCTGAATCCCAACCAGCAGTATTTTATGATCCTTTCAATCAAGGAGAGCAATCTACTGAGGAAAGAATTTTTATTCCACCCAGCCCTGAAGACCTGGCAAGAACTGCAGAGCAGGTCCGGACTTTTGATTGCTCAACGGTCAGTGAAATCCCACTGCTGGAATGCCAAGCGCTTGTCGCCTTGTATGGCAGTACCAATGGAACAGGTTGGGCTAACCATACCAATTGGTTGGAAAACAATCAACCCAGCACTTGGGATGGGGTTACTGTGACCAGCGGGAATGTGACTGAACTGGACCTTTATAATAACAATCTTGCCGGTTCAATCCCTTCAGAGTTGGCCTTGTTGTCATCCTTGACCTCACTTAACTTAGGTTACAACTACAATATGTCTGGCATGATACCCACTTGGCTGGGGACGATGACCAATCTGCAGTACCTGAATCTCTTCTACGCTGGTCTTTCTGGAACAATTCCGACCGAAATCGGAAATATGACCAATTTAAACTACCTCTATTTATCTTGGAACTCACTGTCTGGCAGTATTCCATCATCAATTGGGAACCTAACAAATCTGTATAATCTAGATTTGAGTTGGAGCAGTTTATCCGGCGCAATTCCATCTGAATTGGGAAATTTGTCAAATCTGGAACAACTCGCACTGCAAAACAATCAACTGACAGGGTCGCTACCTGACCAAATGGCCTCTTTGACCAAGATTAGGGAAGTATCCATTGAAAACAACCAGCTTAGTGGCACCTTGCCTTCCTGGCTGGGAAGCATAACCAGCCTGAAACAAATATTCTTGGGTAACAACCTGTTCGAAGGAGCCATCCCACCTGAGATTGGTAATATAACTGGTCTCCTTCGGTTATCCCTTCACAATAACCAGCTCTCCGGTCCAGTACCAGCCAGCCTGACCAACCTGGTGAACCTTTGCCTGCCGGATGGCAATTGGCCATGCTGGGATCAGTATGGTCTCAATCTTGGCTACAACTACCTGACCACCCCCGCCACACCCCAGGCATTAGCCGATTTCCTTGCTATCAAGGATCCGGACTGGGCGACTACCCAGATTGGCCCATTTACCTCCTGTTCATCAGTCACAGCTATTCCTGTGGCTGAATGCGAAGCACTGGTGGCATTGTACAACAGTACCAATGGTTCTGGATGGACAAACAAAACTAATTGGCTCGAAAACAACCAACCTGGTATGTGGTATGGCGTAACTGTGACCAGCGGATACGTGACTGAACTGGACCTGCAGAATAACAATCTGACTGGTTCAATTCCCTCCCAATTGGGTAACCTGGGTAATTTGACACATCTCTTCCTGTCTTCCAACCAGCTGACCGGCACGATCCCGTCTGAACTGGGAAACCTCACCAACCTTCAATACCTCTACCTGTATTCCAACCAGCTGACCGGACCCATCCCGCTTGAACTGGGCGGCCTGGGCAGTCTGCAGTCCCTCTACCTGGCTTCTAACCAGCTGACCGGCACCATCCCGTCTGAACTGGGCAACCTCACCAACCTTCGATACCTCTACCTGGATTCCAACCAGTTGAGCGGCACCATCCCGCCTGTATTGGGCGGCCTAAGCAATCTACAAAGGCTCTCGCTGGGTTCTAACCAGCTGACTGGCACTATCCCACCACAACTGGGCAGCCTCAGCAACCTTCAATACCTATACCTGGGTTGGAACCAGCTGACCGGCACCATCCCGCCTGAACTGGGCAGCCTTACGAACTTAAGCATTCTTAGGTTAAATAATAACCGCCTATCAGGAATGATCCCTGAAAGCTTTTTAAACTTAACCAATTTGTGCGCTGGTTCGAGTGATTATCCCTGTTGGGGTGGTTTTGGGCTTACAGTCATCCATAACCAGCTGGAGACAGTAGGGTATTCCACTGAATTGATTGCCCTCTTGGATATCCAAGACCCAGGTTGGGCAACCACCCAAACCCAGCCTTTTGAAACCAACATGGGCTCCATCTCTGGAACTGTATACCGATCCGATGGGACGACACCCATCCCCGGGGCAACCATCTGGGCGCTTACTCCCACAGGTTACAATTACAACTTTGCCCGCTCCGGATCCGACGGTAGTTATACAATACCAAGCCTGACAGCAGGTGACTACGTCCTTAAAGCGGATGCAAGCGGTTATGCTTATGAATATTTCGAAGAAGCGATCGATCTTGCTTCAGCTACCCCTGTGACCGTTTTATCTCAAGAAACCACTTCAGGAATTGATTTCACTTTGGGCGAGGCTGGTTCGATCTCTGGAACGGTTACCCGCCTTGTGGGCGGCGATCCGATCGCTGGCGCCTGGGTTTATGTTCTGGATGAGAACTTCAATTATGTCACTGGAATGATCTCTCAATCTACCGGTAGTTACCAGTTCCCTGACCTGGACCGCCAGGGTTATTATGTGGGTGTGGATGTCTCCGGGTATGGCAGCCTGTATTACAATGCTGCATACGATTACACACAAGCAGACCTTGTCACTGTGGTACCCCCTTCTGAGACAGGCAGCATCAACTTCCAGCTTTCCCAGGAAGCTACGGTCAGTGGTCATGTGTACCACTCCGATGGTGTGACCCCAATCGCGGGTATCACTGTGTATGCCCAACCTCTTAATGGGGGAGCAATCCATAGCGACACCAGCATGGTCGATGGCAGTTTCTTGATTGGGGGTCTGTCAATCGGTAATTACTTTGCCTGGGCAGCTCAGGATGGTTATGTCACTGAATATTATGACCAGTCAACCATTTCAGGTGGAGCAACTGTGATCCCGGTTACCCAACCCGGCAACACAGGTAACATTGATTTTTCATTGGAGGCGAGGAAAACTGGCCCCTGGGTCGATGCAATAGACATGAGCGTTGTTGACTCATCCCAGGCGATTTCCAGTATAAAGGACGGAAGTATAGATATGTATGCATCCGGTCTTTCCATTGATTCCGTATCCAGTGCTATTAATGACCCTTCAATAGAACTTGCTGGGTCAAACGGTATGTACTATGAATTAACGCTGAACCCAGCCACTTTCACTGATACCAGCAAGCTTAACCCCTTTGCCGTACCTAAGATCCGTGAAGCTCTTAACTGGCTGGTGGACAGGGATTACCTGAATCAGTCCATTTTCCATGGGCTATCAACAGAGAAATTCTTCCCCATGATAGCGAATTTCCCTGATTACACACGCTTTTCGGAGAAGGTAGCCGAACTCGAGACATACTATGCCTATAACCCTACCCTGGCAGAATCAACTATTACAACTGAGATGCTTGCCCTGGGTGCTACAAAGATCAATGGGCAATGGACCTATGGTGGTCTACCAATTACGATCACTGTCCTTATCCGCAACGACTCTGACCTGAAACGCATTCCCATGGGGGACTATATCGCTGATCAACTGGAAAGCATCGGGTTTGCCACATACAGACGGTATCTCAGATCCTCAGAGGCGTCACCGCTCTGGGTTATGGGAAATCCTTCAGATGGGTTGTGGCATATTTACACGGGTGCATGGTCTGCCACTATGATAGATAATGACGAGGGGGATAATTACCAGTTCTTCTACAGTCCTGATTCTGCTTATGGGTTTTCTTTATTATGGCAGGCATATACGATAACACAAGAGTTTCGAGACATATGCAATAACCTGGCATACCATCAATATGATACATATGAGGAATATTACCAGGGCTATGAACGTGCTATGGAGCTTGCATTGGAAGATTCTTCCCGAATCTGGCTGATCGATGGCAGAAATTACGAGCCCCGCCGGGCAACCACCACCGCAGCGTATGATCTCGCAGCGGGTGGTTACACACCCCTTTGGGCTCATACGCTCAGTTTCCTGGAGAGCGAAGGCGGAACAATGAAAGTCGCCTTACCTGATCTGTTCGTGGATCCATGGAACCCCATTGCCGGCAGCAACTGGGCGTTTGACAATAACCCTAAACTGGCAATAGGAGAGAGCGGCACTATTACCCACCCATCAACTGGATTACCACAACCACACCGCATCGAATCTGCCGAGGTCATTGCCCAATCTGATCTGTTGATGCGCAACAATTCGGATTGGCTTACCCTGAGCTTCGCGGATGAGATCCAGGTGCCGGCTGATGCCTGGGTGGACTGGAACGCGACTTCACAACAGTTCATCACCCGCTCAGAAGCGTTCCCGGCTGGCAGGACTGCCAAGATCAAGAGCGTTGTTACCTACCCGGCTGATCTTTTTGACACGGTCACATGGCATGACGGCAGTCCTCTTGAACTGGCAGATTTCGTGATGAATATGATCATCACGTTTGATTGGGGCAAACCGGAAAGCCCAATTTTTGATCAGGCTTACGCTCCAAATCTTGAATATTTCATGACTACTTTCAGGGGAGTAAAGATCGTGTCAACAGATCCATTGGTGATCGAAAGTTACTATGAAAGTTGGTCGATGGATGCGGAATTTAATGTTGCCACCTGGTGGCCTGAAGCTTATTATGGTCCAACCCCCTGGCATACCACTGCCCTGGCCAGCCTGGCTGAAGCCAATTTGCTGCTGGCATTTTCCGCTGACAAAGCTTATCTAGTCGGTGTTCCTTGGACGAATTACCTGTCAGGTTCGAGTATTTCCATCCTTTCTGATATCCTGTCAGGGATCCTCCCCTCCAATTACATCCCTTACAGCCCGACTATGTCTGCATATATTACACCACAGGAAGCATTCACCAGGTGGCATAACCTTAATAACTGGGTCTCAACTTATGGGCATTTCTGGCTGGGAACAGGACCATTCTTTATTGAAAGCCTGGATTGGGGAGGAAAGACTATGCACTTGCAGCGCTTTGCCGATTACCCTGATGAATCAGGCAGGTATGATGAATTCACTGAAGGCTCGGTGCACTACCTGGCAACAGATTACTCGGAGGGAGCTCCTGGCAGCACTTTCACCATCATTGGCAGTAATTACCCGCCCAACAGCCTGGCAACCGTGTATCTGAATTATATTGAGGTGGGCACTTTGATGACCGATAGTGAAGGCGGTTTTGAATTTACCATAAACATTCCAGATGGGGCTGAACCAGGCCTTTACCTCGTCACGGTGAGTGTCAATCCGACTTATTCCATCTATATCACCATCGATGCCGAAGAACCGGTCAGGGATCATGAAGATCTTCAGGAACATATTGAAGCACCGGTGGTTGATCCTTTGAAACAGACATTCTTGCCACTGATCATCAAGTAGGATAAGAGTAGTTTATAAGAATAGGTGCGATCAATATCGGTCGCACCTATTTTGTTAACAGATCAATATCCACGATTAAAAATCCTGGATATAACAAACTCCAACCAGCCTTATAATAAAAAAATTTTTCATTTCAGCCACAATAATAATTTGATTTAAGCTCTCGTTAATCACTTCCTCACTGCTGCCTGTATATAATTCTCACTGAAGAAAGGCTGACAACTAATGAAAATATTGATTAATAGGAAAATTCATATAAGGCTGGGTTCCTCTGCTCCCAAGCAAATGGTTTATCTATCCTGCGAATATCCCCTTTCCTCCAACTCTCAAAACAAGGTTTTTCACTGTATAACAGTGAAGCTCCCTGCTCAATTTCACTTTTTTTGGGGGCATTTTGAACCTTGACCGATCGTTTTTCGCTGTCTTCTGCAATTTCAAGTATAATTTTTCATCCAGGGAACATTTTCACCTGCTCAAGGAGTGTTTATGCCAAAAACCATGACCGGAAATGAGATCCGCCAGTCTTTCATCGATTTCTTCGTCGAACGAAAGCACACCCACGTGCCTTCAGCTTCACTGATCCCCGGCGGGGATGCCACGCTTTTGTTCACCAATGCCGGCATGGTGCAGTTCAAGGATGTTTTCCTGGGAATCGAGAAGAAACCTTACAGCCGGGCGGTCAACTCGCAGAAATGCATGCGCGTTTCCGGCAAGCATAATGACCTGGATGAGGTCGGGCGGGATAACACCCACCACACCTTCTTTGAGATGCTGGGCAACTGGTCTTTTGGCGATTATTATAAAAAAGAAGCCATCGGGTGGTCATGGGAACTGCTGACCGAAGTCTGGGGTCTGGACAAGAACCGCCTGTGGGCAACCTACTTCAAGGACGATGCAGGTCAGATCGACGAAGACCGCGAAGCTGCCGAGACCTGGCTTTCGCAGCCTGGGTTCAATCCGGATCACTTGAAGGCATACGGGCGCAAGGACAACCTGTGGGAAATGGCCGAGACCGGACCCTGCGGACCCTGCAGCGAGATCCATTACGATTTTGGCCCTGAAGCCTGCAGGAAGAAAAATGACCCTGGGCATGTCTGCCACATCAACGCCGGCTGTGGACGCTGGACGGAGCTGTGGAACAACGTATTCATCCAGTACAACCGCCTCTCACCCACCAACCTGGTGCCCCTGCCGCAAAAACATGTCGATACGGGGATGGGCTTTGAGCGCATCGTCTCGGTCATCCAGGGCGTCAATGGCAATTACGCCACCGACCTGCTGGCCCCCCTGCTGGACAAAGTGCAGGCGCTCTGCGGTCAGTCAAATGAGGAAAGGGCAGCAAACCTGACCCCTTACCGCGTGATCGCCGATCATGTGCGGGCGGCGGCATTCCTCATGGCAGATGGCGTGGTACCCGGGAACATCGGCAGGAATTACATCTGCCGCATGATCATCCGTCGGGCAGCCCGTTTTGCCCGCAAGCTCAACCTGCATGATCCTTTCATGGCAAAAGTAGCCGAGATCGTGGTGCAAAACTATGGTGCAGCCTATCCAGAACTGCTGCGCAGCCAGCAGTTGATCCTCGAGACATTAACCCGCGAAGAAAAACGTTTTGCCGAGACTCTGGACAGTGGTTTCGTGGTTCTGCAAGAGCACATCGCAAGGTTGAAGAACGAAAAAGCGGGCGCCCTGGATGGCCAGGCGGCATTCGAACTGTATGCCACGCTGGGCTTCCCGCTGGAGATCACGCGCGACATCCTGCATGAAGAGGGGCTGGAAGTGGACGAGGCAGGTTTTCATGCATCCATGGACCAGCACCGCATCGCCTCGGGTGCAGGGCAGGCTTTTGGGGAGATGGGCGGCAAGGATGCGGCCATTTTCCAGGAAACCCTCGAACAACTGGTTAACGAGGGTAAACTGCCCGGAGATGGGGTGCAGTATGATCCATACACCGGATTCGAGGTCAAGGGATCCCTCTTGGCCATTTTTTCGCAAGGTCAAAAGGTCGACAGCGCAAAAGCTGGCGATAAAGTGGAGATCCTTCTCCCGGAAACCTGTTTTTACCTGGAATCAGGCGGACAGGTTTCGGATGCGGGATGGATCGAATCGCTGGAAGGCACTCCCTGGTCCATCCGGGTGGATGAGGTGCGCCGGCCAGCCGCCGGGGTCATTGTACACGTGGGTGAAGTGCTGGAAGGCACGCCCAAACAGGGCGACGCGGCTCTCGTCAGGGTGGACCGGGAACGCCGCACCAATACGATGCGCAACCACACCGCCACCCACCTGCTGCATGCCATGCTGCAAAAAGTGGTCGGACCCCAGGCCCGCCAGGCAGGTTCGCTGGTGGCGCCGGACAGGCTGCGCTTTGACTTCAACACCCCCAACCCATTGAGCAAGAAACAACTGCTGGAGATCGAAGCGGGGGTCAACCAGCTGATCCTTAAAAACTACGCGGTACACAAAAAAGTGAAACCACTGCAACAGGCGATCGATGAAGGTGCCACCGCCCTGTTCGGGGAAAAATATGGCTCGACCGTGCGTACGATCACCATCGGTGAGGACCAGGCGGTATCCTACGAACTCTGCGGCGGAACCCATCTGGATGAGACCGGCGACATTGGCCTGTTCGTGATCGTCTATGAAGGCAGCATCGCATCGGGCATCCGCAGGGTCGAAGCAGTGACCGGTCAAAAAGCCTATGAGCACTGCCGGGAACAGATGAACACCCTGGAAAAAGCCGGCGGGTTGCTCTCCATTTCCCCGGCTGAAGTCGCTTTGAAGGTCGAATCCCTCCTGTCTGAACTCTCTGATAGCCAGAAGGAGATCGCGGTGCTGCGCGAGAAACTGGCTTTGGAGCAGTTCCAGAAATTGCTTGACCACGCAGGCACATGCAGCGGGGTCACCTACCTTTCAACGCTCATCAAGGATTGCGATGCGCCTACGCTGCGCAAACTGGCCGACCTTTTCAGGCAAAAATATGATTCCGGCCTGGTCGCCCTGGGCAGCATCATCGATTCCAAGCCGATCATCATCACGGCAGTCAGCCCCGACCTGATACAACGGGGGCTGCACGCCGGCAACCTGGTGCGGGAGCTGGCAAAGGTCGTGGATGGCGGCGGCGGTGGCAAACCGGACATGGCACAGGCCGGCGGAAAGGACCCCGCCCGCTTATCCGAAGCAATGGACCAGGTTTGTGGTTACATCAAGGCCAACTTGAAAAGCTAAAGATCAGAGGAAATTTCCATGGCGAACGACCTGACACCCTTGCGCCAACAATACCTGGATATCAAGAAGAAGTACCCGGATACGATCCTTTTCTTCCGGTTGGGCGACTTTTATGAGACCTTTGACGAAGATGCCAAGGTTGCATCAAGGGAACTGGATATCGTTCTCACTTCACGCCCCGTGTCGAAAGGTGTCAGGGTGCCTTTGGCAGGCATCCCGCACCATGCCGTGGAGAACTACCTCGCCCGCCTGCTGGCGAAAGGCTACCACGTGGCGATTTGTGAACAGGTGGGTGACCAGCCGGATAAAGGCATCTTCCCGAGGGAGGTCACGCGGGTCGTCACGCCGGGCACGGTCGTCGAACCCAGCATGCTGCCGATCAGCCGCAACAATTACCTGTGTGCTGCCTTCATCCATGAGCGATCCGCCGGGGTGGCTTATACGGATATCAGCACCGGTGAGTTTGCGGCAACGCAATTTGAGGGCCGCGACCTGGTTGCATTGGTCTCAAATGAACTGGCGCGCCTGAACCCGGCTGAAATTCTCTGGTCAAACTCCCAGCCTGTCCCCGAAACGCTACCTGGACCGGTCACCAGCTATGAAAGCTGGCATTTTGACTATGGACGATGCCTTGACATCCTGAAGGAACATTTCAAAGTATCCAGCATGAATGGCTACGGCCTGGCAGACAAGGAAATGGCAGTCCGCGCCGCAGGGGCATTGTTGCAGTATGTCGACCAGACCTCGCCTGCTTCGTTGAAGCTGCTGGGTGAGATCAAGACCTACAGCACGGATGACTTCATGGTGATCGATCCGCAAACTCGCAGGAACCTGGAACTGGTTGAAACCCTGCGCAGCGGGAAGACGGAAGGCTCGTTGCTGGGGGTGCTTGACCGTACGAGCACCGCGATGGGCAAAAGGATGCTGCGCAACTGGGTCAGCAAACCACTGATCCGTATCCCCGATATCAAAAAGCGCCTGGACCTGGTGGAGTTCTTCTTTAAAGACATGCACTTGCGGGTTGACCTGGTCGAACTGTTGAAACAGTTCAACGACCTGGAGAGGATCATCACGCGGGTGGTCTCGGGCCACGCCATGCCGCATGAACTGGTTGCGTTACGGGAAGACCTGACCCTCATCCCTGACCTGCTGGCCATTTTGCCTGCCGAAAACAGGATCCTGGATGAATTCAACAAAAAGATCGATCCTTGTGCTGAGACGCTATCACTGCTCAAGCAGGCTATTGCGGACGAGCCGCCCAAAACTTTAGCCAACACAGGCATCATCCGCACGGGTTATTCACCCGAATTGGACAACATCATATCCGCCTCAGAGCATGCCCGGGAATGGATCAATGGGCTCGAGGCAGCGGAGCGAAAGCGCACCGGCATCAAGAACCTGAGGGTGGGATACAACAGGGTTTTTGGTTACTACATTGAGATCACGCGCTCACACAACGGGGCGGTTCCCGAGCAGTACATTCGCAAACAGACCCTGGTCAATGCCGAGCGCTACATCACACCGGAATTGAAGGAATATGAGATCCTTGTTCTGAACGCAGAAGAGCAGATCCACGAGATAGAACTTAAGATCTACCGCGAGATATGTGGTGTTGTATCACAGCATGCGGGTTCGATCATGTCCACGGCGCAATGCCTGGGAGAGATGGACATCCTGGTTTCATTGGCAACCGTGGCAGCGCTGCATGATTACGTCAAACCCGACATCGTGGCAGAAAAATGCTTACAGATCAGCAACAGCCGGCACCCGGTGGTGGAGCGCTTGAAAACCGAAGACCGCTTCGTGGCGAACGATGCCAGTTTTGGCGAAGGGGAGATCATCCAGGTGATCACCGGGCCAAACATGAGCGGCAAGTCAACCTACCTGCGGCAGGTGGCATTGATCGTTTTGATGGCACAGATGGGCAGTTTCGTGCCGGCCTCTGCGGCCAGGATCGGGGTGGTTGACCGCATCTTCACCCGCATCGGTGCCCAGGACGAGATCCATGCCGGTCAGTCCACCTTTATGGTTGAAATGATCGAGGCAGCGAACATCCTGCACCATGCCACTCAGCGCAGCCTGCTTGTGTTGGACGAAATCGGGCGTGGAACCAGCACCTATGACGGTTTATCCATCGCCTGGTCGATGATCGAGTACATCCACAGTCACCCCCAGTTGAAATCCTACACCCTGTTTGCCACCCATTACCACGAATTGACCGAACTGGCGGAGCTATTGCCGGGAGTGCGCAATTACAATGTGGCAGTGACCGAAGCAGATGGAAGGGTGATCTTCTTGCACAAGATCGTAGCCGGGGGAGCTGACCGGTCTTATGGCATCCATGTTGCCCAGATGGCAGGGCTGCCGATGCCCGTGATCCAACGGGCAAGCGAGATCATGAAACAACTGGAATCCACCTCCGGGAGGACTTTGCCTGAACCGCAGACCAATTCAATGCAGCTGGCGCTATTCCCCGAGAATAACCCGATGATCGATGCCTTTAAGGAACTGGACATCAATTCACTGACCCCCATAGAGGCGTTGAACCTGCTGTACGAGTGGAAAAATCGCTATTTTTCCAGCTAAAGAGGCTGGAAGTTCATTCCTTGTAAAATTCTTTTATTCCTGTAAGCCAGATAAGTGGTGTGTGTCATTCATTTTGATGATTGACCATTTATAGCTGGTCGGGTCATAGTTGACGATCGTAAAACCGGTGTTATCAAAGCGGAACTGGACGCCCATGGTGTTTGGCTGGGGGGTAACCCCGGCGATGGCGCGGATGACCTGGTTAAGCAGACCGCCGTGGGATACTACAAGGTAGGTGCCGGGCGGGTTCAGCAAAAGGCTGCGCAAAGCCTGGCAGGCCCGCACGTAAAGATCCCAGTCGCCTTCGCCTGTTTCTCCCATCTGGTCAAAGGGTGTGTAAAAGTCATGAAAATACGGCAGGTCATTGGTCTTGTCGCGGTAAACCTGGGTCAGTTTGCCCGTGTCTCTTTCCAACCAGAGCGGATCCGTTATGAACTCTGTCTTTAAAGCGTCCGCAAGGATCCGGGCAGTGCTTTTTGCCCTGCCCAGGGTGCTGCAAATAATGCGATCGAAGGTTCTATTTTCTTTTTTCCAGCGTTCAGCCAGGGCTTGCGCCTGCCTGAGGCCTGCCTCGGTTAACGAAGTGTCCGATCGGCCTTGAAAGTAATTTTCTGTATTGCCCTCGGATTGGGCGTGGCGCAGAAAGAAAAATGTATAAGTTGGCATCAAATCACCTTACTCAACCCAATCGAGCGTCCTGGATACGGCCTTTTTCCAGCCCTGGTAGATCTTCTGACGCAGAGTATCATCCATTTTGGGTATCCAGACCTTGTCCTGCTTCCAGTTGGCACGCAGCTCATTGAAATCCCGCCAGAATCCAACCGCCAGCCCTGCAGCATATGCCGCACCGAGGGCGGTTGTTTCAGAGACAACCGGCCGGATGACCGGGACGTTGACAATGTCCGCCTGGAATTGCATCAGCAGGTTATTGGAAACCATGCCGCCATCCACTTTCAGGGCTTTCAGGCTGACACCCGAGTCCTTTTCCATGGCATCCAGCACTTCTTTGGTTTGATAGGCCGTTGCCTCGAGGGCGGCACGGGCGATATGACCGCGGTTTATGTAACGGGTCAGGCCAACAATCACCCCGCGGGCGTCGCTGCGCCAGTAGGGTGCAAAAAGCCCGGAAAATGCCGGCACAATGTAGATGCCACCGGAATCTGCAACGGTGGCAGCCAGGGTTTCCACCTCGCCGGATGTATCGATCATTCGCAGGTTATCCCTGAGCCATTGCACCAGGGCGCCAGTGATGGCGATGGAGCCTTCCAGGCAGTAGATAGCTTTTTGATCGCCGATCTTGTAGCCCAGAGTTGTCAGAAGACCCGAGTTGCTCTGGACGGGCTTTTCGCCGGTGTTGAGCATCATGAAACTGCCTGTGCCGTAAGTGTTCTTGGCTTCGCCCGGCTCAAAGCAGGTCTGACCGAACAAGGCAGCCTGCTGATCCCCCAGGATGCCAGCGATGGGAATGCCTTCCAGGAAGCCCCTGGCATACCCCAAAACCTGCGATGAGGGGTTGATCCTGGGCAGCATGCGGCGGGGAATTTGCATCACCTGGAGGATGTCATCATCCCAATCAAGGGTTGAAAGGTTCATGAGCAAGGTACGGGAGGCATTTGAGACATCGGTGCTATGCAAGCCGCCTTCTGTTCCCCCGGTCAGGTTCCACAGAAGCCAGGTATCCATATTGCCGAAAATGGCATGGCCGTTTTCGGCTGCTTCGCGCAACCCGGGGACGTTTTCCAACAGCCAGTGGATCTTGGGACCGGAAAAGTAAGTTGCCAGGGGCAGCCCGGTCTTTTCCCTGAAACGGTCCTGGCCGCCTGTGCGGGCCAGGTCATTGCAGACCGTGTCTGTGCGGGTATCCTGCCAGACGATGGCCGGGTAGTAAGGCTTGCCGGTCAGCGCATCCCACACCAGGGTTGTCTCACGCTGGTTCGTGATGCCGATGGCTGCAATATCGCTCGTTTCCAGTCCGGCTGATGATAAGGCATTCTGAATGACCAGCTGGGTAGAAAGCCAGATCTCGATCGGGTCATGCTCAACCCAGCCGGGTTTGGGATAATACTGCTCGTGCTCCTTCTGTGCCTTGCCCACCACGCTGCCCGAGTGGTCAAAAAGCATCGCCCGGGTGCTGGTGGTGCCTTGATCTATTGCCATGACGACTTTTTTCATATCTTAATTCTCCATTTTTAGCCAATCGGGGTGACCGTTCAAGAATGCGATGCCGGGCATGGGCTGCCTGCCGGCAGGTTGGATCAGGTCCAGCACTAACAGCCCATTACTGGTTCCGAGTGCTGGTCTGTCATTCACGATATAGTGCGCATTGGGTTCAGCCTCAAATGTATCGTGGGCATGCGCTTCATGAACCCGGATCAATTTGTCGCCAAGGCTGAAGAAGGCACCCGGCCAGGGGTTGTAGGCTAGTACCTTGCGGACCAGGTCCTGGGCGGGGAGGGTGAAATCAAGCAGGCCATCAGATTTCTTGATCTTCTTCGTGTAAGTCGCATTGGTGTGATCCTGCGGATAGGGAGCGATCATGCCATTGATATAAGATGGCAGGATTTCAACCAGGGTTTTGGCGCCTAACATGGAAAGGTTGTCCGAAAGCGCTCCGCCCGTGATCGGCTCACGGATCGATATCTCGCGCAGCGTCAGGATGGGTCCGTCATCCAGCCCCACATCCATTTTCATGATGGTCACACCGGTGGAAAGGTCGCCATGCAGGATCGCCGCCTGGACAGGGCTGGCACCGCGCCAGCGCGGCAGCAATGAGGCATGAACGTTCAAGCAACCCAGGAGGGGCATGTCCAGCACCTCTTTTTTGAGTATCTGCCCAAAGGCTGCCACGACCACCAAATCCGGGGACCATTCGGCCAATTTCTGCATCGCCCAGGGTTCTGACAATCTTTCCGGTTGTATGGTTGGGATGAGCAGCGAATCGGCCAGCAGCTTGACTGGCGGCGACTGCATGACCCTGCCCCGACCGGCTGGCCGATCTGGTTGAGTCACCACACCGACGACATGAACGATCTTCTGCAATTCGGTAAGGATCGGTACGGAAAAATCGGGGGAACCCATGAAGACGGTGCGAATATCCATACGAAAATTTTATCATAGCACTGCCTTGTGATAAGGTTTGGCTTGCAAGAAACTTATTTTGAAGTACAATAATTTTAAGTTCAACAGCATATTCATCTATTATGGAGGCAAAAATGACCGAAGAGAAAGTGATCGATCCAAACATTACCAGTGATGACAAATTGTGGGCTTTACTGTCCTACCTGTTCTCACCCATCATCCCCATTGTCGTATTACTGATGGAAGATAAGAAGAACCGACCCTGGTTAAAGCGGCATGCCGTACAAGCCCTGGTCTTCACCCTGGCGGTTGGGCTGATCTCTGGAATACTGGCTATCGTAATTATCGGTTTCCTGGTTGCGATTGCAGGTTTTGTGATGAGCATACTTTATGCGATCAAGGCTTACAACGGTGAGGAAGTCACCATCCCGGTAATCACCAATTTCATCAAGAAACAAAACTGGGCATAATTGTTACTTAAAGAGCCATGCTGAAACCATGGCTCTTTTTATGCATCCTTTCTCAGGGACAACCCATTTGCAGGGCTTAATCCTTGCAAAACACTGTTATGCTCCTGATTAATCAAACCTAATTGATTACTGATAATATAAAATTCTGTCTCAAACAGGATAAATGAAGATTTTTAATTGTTTTAAGAAGGAAAGTTGGCACATGGAGAGTAGTGTTATAAAGATGTACGGCACGACCTGGTGTGGCGATTGTAAAAGGGCCAGGCGGGTCTTTGAAGAAACAAAAATTGACTACCAGTTCATTGATATTGACAAAGACAAGGCGGCTGAGGAATTTGTGCGTACCACAAACCACGGCAATCGCAGTGTGCCGACCATCGTTTTTCCTGATGGAGAGATTTTGGTTGAACCCAGCAGCCTGAGCCTCCTGGAAAAATTCGCTCAACTGGGAAAAACGGGGGATAAGATCGACCCTGGCTAAGGCTGATCTTCGGCTTGCGATTTGGGCTTTTTATAAATGAAAGCCATCGCCACGAATAAGACAGCCCCAACCACTGCCAGGAAAAGCAATTTTCTCTTCTTATGAAACTGGGCAAGTGGGAAATGTTCCAATTGTTCCCTTAGCGCCCCGACAAAGCCCGGGTCAGGTTTAAAGCGCTGATCGATCGCTCCAAATAATTGGCGATTTTCTTCTTCGTCAAGGTTGTTTTTGTATTGGTCCGAGTAAGTCATAAGTGTTTGCCAGGTAAGTTGATCTTCAATTATTTCCGTATTCTTCCATTTATTAAAACGAATTCCCCCATGATTAGTTACTCATCCTGCATGTCCGGGAACTCCACCTGTACCCTTTCGCGCAACTCCAGTAATGTACGGTGGTAAAGGCTCTTGATCGCACCCTCACTCTTGCGCAGGATCTTGCCGATCTCGGCATTGGATAACTTGTCCACGAATTTCAAGATGATCAATTCCTGGCGCACCGGTGGCAGGTCACTGATCAGAACCTTGATAAATTCAGCTTCATCCTTCTTTTGCATCGTGACATCCGGGTGGTCCTGTTTTACGACCAACTGGGGGTCGGGCAGCGTTTCGAGCGAGATCTCTTTGTAATGCGAATAATCACGGTGGTAATTGGCAACCAGGTTGTGGGCGATGCGGTAGAGCCAGGCTGAAAACGGCAAGCCCATGTGTTTATATGAGGCGAGGCTCTTCAATGCCTTGAAGAATACCTTGGCAGTGATGTCTTCTGCATCATGGGTGTTGCCAATCCGGAAATAGATGTAGTTATAGATGCGATCAACATAGACCTCGTACAGTTTGCCAAATTGCATAGGGTCTTTTTTGGCGGAATTTATTAAGTTGATTTCGTCCAAATCAATTGGCATTGATCTCCTTGCTGATCAGGCAAGCCAACCACTCACAAAAAAGAAACGTTTTTAAAAATACTGCCAGATTATATGACAAATTTGCCATTCTTATAGAGAAGCTGCCCATCCGCAAGGATCTCGCCGCCATCACGCAGGTCACAGATCATGTCCCAATGGATGGCAGACTCGTTTTTGCCCCCGCTTTCAGGGTAAGAAGCCCCTAAAGCCATATGGAAACTGCCACCGATCTTTTCGTCAAAGAGGATCTCGCGGGTGAATTGCTGGATGCCTTCGTTGGTGCCGATGGCAAATTCGCCGACATACCTGGCGCCTTCATCCGTATCAAGGGTTTTTACCAGGAAATCTTCGTTCTTATCCGAACTTGCTTTGACCGCCTTTCCATTTTCAAAAACAAGCCGCACGTTGGTCACTTCTTTCCCGGAATAAATGGCGGGGTAAGAGAAGGTGACATGACCGTTGACGCTGTCTTCGACCGGACCGGTGAAGATCTCGCCATCCGGCACATTCTCCTTGCAGGCACAGTTGATGAAAGTCCTGCCCTTAACATTGAGCGTCAGGTCCGTGCCAGGTCCCTTGACATGAATGACTTCCTTATCAGCCAACCATTCCACGATGGACTGTTGCTTAGTGAAAACACCCTGCCAGTAGCCTACCGGGTCCTCCTGGTCGGGCATGCAGGCATTGTAAACAAAGTCTTCATACTCAGCCAGGCTCATTTCCGCTTCCTGGGCAGACGCCTGGGTGGGGAAAAGGGTCAGCGTCCACTTGAGTTCCTTGCGGGCTGCCCGTTCCATGAATAGCGTTGAAAGTTCCCTGCGTGCCTGGCTGGCGATCACCATCTTGTGAGGATCGATGCTGCTTAAAGCTTTGGTGTTCTCTTCAGCCATGACATTGATCACCACATCGTATTCTTCATAAACCACCCTGGTCGGTTTGTGAATGTATTTTAGCTGCTCATCTGATGCATACTTGTAGAATATTTCGTTCAAACCATTCGGTGTGACCCTGGTTAATGGGTGCCCGCCTGCCTGCAGCACTTTTTTGTAAACAGCAAGAAAGAGTGGTTCTCCCTGTGGGGTGCTGCGGATTTCAACCTTCTCACCCGGTTTTACAGCCACAGAATAATTGACCAACAGGTCTGCCAGTTTTTCAATTCGTGGATCTTTCATTCATCCTCCAGAGCAGTTCAGTATTATGTTACCTGAGATTATAAATCTGTTTTCCAACAAAATTTTGGTTTTAATATTACAATATAAGCATGAGCATATTGGAACAACTTCCTGAGTATATCAGGATATTCCATAATTGCCTTGTAATTGGGGATAAGGCATATTACAAAAGATCGATCCATACCTATTTAAATTCAGGAGCAATGTGATGAAAGATTACATATTCAGCGACAACTTGACAACCCTGGACCCTGCCATCCAATCATTGGCAGAAATTGAAGCGGAAAGACAGGCCCGGCGGTTGATCATGATCCCCAGTGAAAGCCTGGCGCCGCTGGCAGTAAGGGAAAGCCTGGCATCTGCGTTTACCAATATCTATGCTGAAGGATATCCCCGCCCGGAGACCCGTTCGATGGACGAGGAAAGCATCATGGATTATTCACGCCAACTCAGTACCTACCGCCGGTACAGCGATCCGCGCTATTACAAAGGCGTTGAATACGCCGATATCGTGGAAGCTTTGTGCCGCAGGCGTTGCACCGAGTTATTTGCCGATAATGGCATCCAGGCAGATGATCTGTATGCCAATGTACAACCCCTCTCTGGTGCACCTGCCAACAATGCGGTCTATACAGCTTTCCTAAAACCCGGGGATGCAATCCTGGGCATGGACCTGCTGCACGGCGGACACCTGACCCATGGCTCACCGGTCAACCGTTCGGGTCTGACCTACACCGCTTATCACTATACGATTGATCCCGTAACCGAGAAGATCAACTATGAAGACCTGATGAGACAGGCCAAGGAATGCAAGCCGAAAATCATTGTGGCAGGTTACTCGTCATACCCGTGGATCCCTGACTGGAAAGCTTTCAGGGACATAGCAGACGAAACCGGGGCTATGTTGTTGGCCGATGTTTCACATATCGCCGGGCTGATCGCAGCCAAAGTGGTGCCTTCGCCGGTTGGCTATGCCCACATTATCACCTTCACAACCCACAAGACCCTCTGCGGACCGCGTGCCGCGGTCATTTTGACAGATGATAAGGCGATCTCGGATAAGATTGACAAAGCCGTTTTCCCGGGAGAACAAGGCGGACCCCATATCAACACCATCGCCGCGCTGGCAACGACCTTTAAACTGGCTCAAAGCCAGCTATTCAAAGACCTGCAGACCCAGATCATGCGCAATGCAGTTGCATTTGCCGACGAACTGCAGAAGAACGGCTTTATCATCCCTTACAAGGGCACCGATAGCCACATTGTCCTCCTGGACTGCAAATCGATCAAGAACCCGGCTGATGGCACCCCGCTTTCGGGCGATATGGCTGCCCGCATCCTGGACCTGGCTGGTATTGTGGTCAACCGCAACACCATCCCGGGTGACCGCTCAGCCCTGGCCGCCACAGGCGTGCGTTTTGGCACCCCCTGGCTGACCCAACGCGGTTTCAAAGAAAATGACCTGCGCACAGTTGCCGGGTTGGTGGCGGACCTGCTGCACGCCACAGTGCCTTACCAGATCTGCGGTAAGGTGAGCAAGCGGACGCGGGCCAAAGTGGAATTTGAGACCCTGGAAAGGGTTAAATTGCGTGTCAGGGACCTGGCCCTTTCAAGAAACAGTGGAAACGGGGAAGTCACCCGGCACGGTTATCCCCATTTCTTCCATGTCGATGATAAATATGAGGGAAAAGAAGCCGGTTTTGAAATGTACGGACCAAAAATTCGCAGTTTCATGGCCTATAGTTTCTCCAGCGATTTTGAAGACCTCACTGTGGGAAAATCCCAGAATACCTTGATCCACACCGCCCAGGGCACTTTTGAGGGCATCATCACCTGCCTGGACCCCTTTATTTTTAACCTCACGGTTGCGGGTGAAATTGCCGGCCTGATTGCCACATGGTTGAGAGACCTATCCACAGCCTTTATCCTGTTTTCGGATGACCTGTGCAAACGGATCCCCGGCCCGGTCATTATCGCAGATGCGAAGCCCATGCGGGGAGAAATGATCAACAGCCCGATCATTGCAGACCACAAACCCTATTTTATTGGACTGAAAGATACCCAAACTTACCCTGCCCTGCCGGAATTTTCCTGGCAGGAAACAGAAAGCCAGGCAATCAAGATAACCTGTCTCAATGCGGTCCACAAGGCCAGCGGAGCCAAGATGATCCCATTTGCCGGCTGGGAGCTGCCGGTATGGTACACATCGGTACTGGAAGAACACAATGCCGTGCGCACTGCTGCAGGCTTGTTCGATGTCACCCACATGGGCGTCTTCCAGGCGGAAGGACCGGATGCGTCATTGTTCCTTGACTCTGTCTGCAGTAATGACATCCACTCCCTGCGGATCGGCGATTCCTGCTACACCCACTTCATGGATCCCCAGGCCAATGTGATTGACGACCTGCTTGTTTACAGGCGTACAGCGAGTAAATTCCTGGTGGTCGTCAACGCCGCCAATGAAGAAAAGGATTGGGCCTGGCTTAACGCAGTCCGCGATGGTCATGTCTGTGTGGACGTCAATCGACCCTGGGTGACCTGCTTTGGGCGCCATGTCATATTAAAGAACCTCAAAGACCCGAAGGAAGGCCCGGACATGCGTGTGGACGTGGCTTTGCAGGGACCACTTTCTATGGAGATCCTGCTCAAGCTTTCAGACGATCCACAGGAAACCAGGAAGATCAGGCGGCTGGCTCGTACACAACTATGCGAAGCCAGGTTGGGTGACCTGGATATCGTCGTTTCAAGGACGGGCTACACCGGCGAGAAGATGTGTTTCGAACTCTTTGTGCACCCCGACAGGGCAACAGAACTTTGGCACAAGTTGATCGAAGCCGGCACCCCGCTGGGACTCAAGCCATGTGGCCTGGGTGCCCGCGATTCGCTGCGCACAGAAGCGGGACTGCCCCTCTATGGCCACGAAATGGGCGGAGAATTCAACCTTTCTGTAGCCGAAGCAGGTTTTATGCCTTTTATCAAGGTCAACACACCCTGGTTCATCGGCCGCGACATGCTGCAACAGAGAGAGAAGACCCGCACCCGCACCGTTGTCCGCTTCAGGTTTGATGAAAAAGCGGTCAGGATGGCCCACCATGGGGATCCTGTGCTCGATCAAAAAGGGAAGATGATCGGACAGGTGACCAGTTGTGCGATTGACCAGCAGGGCTATCTCACCGGCCAGGCGGTCATTGACAACAAGTCCACAGCCGAAGGCACACCACTATTCATCTTTCAGAGTGCACCAGATAAGCCCTCAACTGCCCCCGCGCAACTCACCATTGGCGATAAGGTAACTTTACCCTCGTCCGCGAAGGTAATTGAGCGTTTTATGAGATAAGAATAAAAGTAAAAAAGGAGAAAGCAGTATGCAAACACAATGGGAGCATCGTTATGCTGTACGAACCCAGGGAATGAAAAGTTCAGCCATCAGGGAACTGCTCAAGTACACATCTTTACCAGGAATCATCTCATTTGGGGGTGGTTTTCCTGCGCCTGAGGTCTTCCCGATAAAACAATTCAGAGATGCCTGTGACACAGTTCTGACAGAAATGGGTGAACAGGCCTTGCAGTACGGTCAGACGGAAGGCTACTACCCATTGAGGGAACTGATCGCAAAAAATGCCGCCAAGTATGGCATTGTTGTCTCACCGCAAAATGTGCTGATCACCTCCGGTTCTCAACAGGCATTGGACCTCTTTGGCAAGGTCTTTATTAACCGCGGTGACCGCATCCTGGTTGAGTCACCTACCTACCTTGGTGCCCTCCAGGCCTGGAATGCGTATGGCGCACAATATGTGACCATTCCTTCCGATGAAGAAGGCATGCAAACCCAGCATCTCGAAGAGTTGATCAAAACCAATCTGAAGTTCATTTATGTGCTGCCTAATTTTCAAAACCCGACCGGGGTGACGCTCTCCCTGGAACGCAGAAAACAGCTGATCGAAATTGCCAATTTGAATGGCGTTCCGATCATCGAGGACGATCCTTATGGCCAATTACGCTACGAAGGGGAACATTTACCCCCGGTTGTGGTCCTGGACGATGAAATCCGGTCCAAAGAAACGCCAATTTACAGTGGTAACGTGATCTATACCTCCACATTTTCAAAGATCCTGGCGCCCGGGCTGCGCCTGGCATGGGTGGTTGCCCCTGAAGATGTAATCAAGAAATTGACCCAGGCGAAACAGGGTACAGACCTCCATACCTCTACCCTTAACCAGTATGTAGCTTATCATGTTGCCAACTCACCCTTCATGAAGGAGCACATCCAGAACATCCGGGTGGTTTATCGCGAAAGGCGCGATACCATGCTCAAAGCGCTGGCGGATTATATGCCTGAGGGCACCAGCTGGACCTCACCCAAGGGCGGACTTTTCCTGTGGGTGATGCTGCCCGAAGGCTATGATACCAGCGCCATCTTCCCGAAAGCCATCGAAGAAAAGGTGGCCTATGTGCCCGGTGAAGCCTTCCACCCCAACGGTGGCGGCAAGAACACCATGCGCCTCAACTTCTCCGCCTGTAAACCGGATGTCATCATCGAGGGCATCAAACGCCTCAGCCGGGTGTTAAAAGAAAGCCTGGCACACTGATCGCCAGCCAAATATGTACTTAAAAGAGAACCGACTGGTGAAGTCGGTTCTCTTTTTGTTACTTGTGCCAGACAGTAAACTCTTTGAGGCTCGAATTGCCCACAAATTCTCTAAGGATGGAGTTGTCGGGGATGTAATCTGCTTCGGTTGGCAGGAACCATTCCAGGAACTTTAACAACCGCTTGGCTTCTTTGTATTCGGACGAGCCAAAAGGTACCTGCCTGAGCAGGGGTTCCACCAACGGTTTGAGGGTCGTCAATTCATAAGCCAGGGCTGAGTTGAACATCACATCGGCATTTTCCTGGAAGGGGAAAATATGCAATTTTTCGCCCCGCCGCACCGATTCCCAGCGGCCGATCGTATCCTGAGCGGAATAACCCCTGTCACGCGCGTCCCTGACGATGCGCCGCAGCATCCTGGTGTCAGTAGTGGAAATGCGGTTGTGCCTGTCCAGGTTTAACTGGGTCAGGCAGGAGGCATAAACCTTGTAGGTCTGGGAGGGATCGAAATCTTCGAGCAGTTTCGGATTCAGGCCGTGAATGCCTTCCAAAATGATCACCTCGTTTGACCGCAGGTGAACCACTTCACCCGGCACGCTCCGACCTGTCTTAAAATCATACCTTGGCAGTTGCACTTCCTTTCCGGCGATCAGGTTCTTGATGTCCTGGTTCATCTTTTCCCGGTCAAGGGCATCGATTGACTCAAAATCATAGTTGCCATTTTCATCTTTGGGTGTCTTTTCTCGGTCCACAAAGTAGTTATCCATCTCCAGGGCAAAAGGTGAAATGCCCTGGGTCAACAACTGGATGGACAGGCGTTTGGAGAATGTCGTTTTCCCCGATGAAGAAGGCCCGGCGATCAGGATAACCTTTACCTTTTTCTCACGCTTCTTGATCTCTTCGGCGATGTTGGAGATCTGCTGGGTATGCTGGGCTTCTGAAACAAGGATGATCTCCTTGATACGTCCTTTGGCAATGGCATCATTCAGTGCCCCGACAGATGAGATACCCAGGTGGTTCAGCCAATCACCGTAGATGCGAAAAGTGCTCAACAGAGTCGGGTAGCTGGTCATGGGTGAGATCACGTTGGTGGCATGTCTCCGTGGAAAGCGCAGAATAAAGGCATGGTCCACCTTAACCAGGTCAAACCACTTGAGATACCCGGATGAAGGCACCATATAGCCATGGTGATAATCCCGGTGACCTTCAAGGTTGTAAAGCACCAGGTCTTTCCGCTTGCGGTATTGAAGCAGCTGGACTTTATCGAGCTGGTTGGTGGATCTGAAATATTCGATCGCTTCCTCAACCGGTACAACCTCGCGTACAAATTGTTTATCCTGCTCAACCAGCAAACGCATATGCTGTTCAAGTTTTTGCAGGTCCTTCTGGGTTAATGGGGGGTGTTCTGTGACCTGGCAGAAGTAACCGCCAGAGGAAACAGAATGATCGACAGTCAGCACCGCACCATGAAAAATGTGTGAAAATGCCACTTCCAGGAGGAAGGTCAGGGAACGGCGGTAAATCCTGGCTCCATCAGCGTCAGCCATGGTGATCGGCAAGACTTTGGCATCCATTGAGATCGGAAAGGTCAATTCCCTTAAGTTGCCATCCACGACCGCGCCGACGATCAGGGGTTGCCCGGGTACTGCGATCAATTTCAGGAAGTCCTCCAATGGTGCATTGCGGGGACCCGATATGATGCGCCCATCATCCAGGGTGACCTCAATCGTTGGTCGGGGTGTCGTTGTCAGAGTAAAGTTCAATATATCATTTTGCATAGGTTTTATGTTCCAAATTTATTCGATCGGCAGCAGGGGAATGACTGCAAAATCATCCGCACCCAATGTGTCAGCAGAATTTATTGAAGAAGTGTATCCTGAAAGGATCTCTGCCTGGGTTTGCGCAGCATCAGCCGGCCAGGCAATATCGATGATCCGTGTGTGGTTGTTATCCGCCGGTGCACCGCCGAATTTATAAGCCTCAGCCTTCTGGGCTACATCCCTCACCCGCCAGACCCCGGTGGCCGGGTAGCCCTCCTGCCCAAGCAGGACTGCTGCATAGGACCACTCAGCTGGATCACCCCCGCCCAGGAATGAGATCGGGATGCGCGCAATAATGGCATTCTTTCCCGGGTCAACGAACAACTTCATACCGCTGCTGGCTTCCGTGTAATCGACCGGTTCCAGGGTGACAGGGTCGGGCACCACCACCTGCGGATACCAGCCCTCCACCCAGGCGGCATAGTCCCACCCGTTCCCCTGGACAAGCGTGGCGTTGCGTCCTGGCAGTAACAACCTGGCGCCAGTACCGCTGCCCGGATCTTTGTCAATATAGACATCAAAGGTCTGCACCGAGAAACCAAATTTCGAGCCCCACCCATTGCCGATCTTGCCATATAAGCTCATTGTAAAGATCAGGCTGGTCGCATCATAAGAAACTTCGAAAGATTTGATATCAAAACCCTGGTAGGTGAAAACTCCATCCGTGGGGTAAGTATACGTGCCGGGTCCATCATCGTCCCCTTCAGGGTCCTCGATCAACAGCACAGAGGTGGCATCGCCCATTGCCAGGATCACGACCTGCATTGGGCCAGCCGCAGGGAATTTAACCTGGTCCGGGCTGACCAGAACCACCATGCGCAGGTCATCGCCGGTAACCAGTTCACCCAACTCGGCCAGCGGCACCTGGAGCTCAAGGCTGCTGCCGCCATAAGATGCATTGCCTATGTTATCTTTCTGCAAATTCCAGGTTTCCCCATCCGTATCGTAAAGTGAAAGATTGGTCAAAACCGGATCCCACCGGACTAGGGTGGTGGCAATAATCCCCAGGTTGCTGGCGTTCACGCCATCCGCAGCCAGGCCAAATGACAGCCGGCCTTCCTGGCGCGGGATATTAAGATAGATCTCCACTGCTTTCCCAGCCAGGGCATCCTTGTCGCCATCCACCTTGAAGTAAATGTTGTCTTTATCCAGAACGTAGGCGAAATCCTTGATCAATGCACCATCGCCTGCGTAAACCGCCGCCCAATTCCAGGCTTCATCCTTGCCTTCCCCATCCACCTCCGGCGTTCCCGATCCCATCAAGGGCACCGAGGCAGCAACAGGCTGGGGTTGAATGATCGCTGCATCCAGGAACATGGGTGTGGGTTCCCCCAGCGATGTATATACGCTTTTCAATAATTCCCTGAACCCCTGGTCAAAATAGCTGTCCTGGCCCGACTCCTGGTCTGCGCCGTACCACCAGAACCAGTCCGATCCCTCAGCCAGATACATGAAGTCCATCGCCTTGGCCAGCGCATCCGCATCAATCGTCCTTGTCGGAGATTGATACTCAGCCAGGAAAGAGCGTACCTCACCCAGGTAATTCCATGCCAGGGCTTCTTCAGTCTCACCGATCCAGGTATCATAATTTGCGCTGAACCATGCACCCGGGAAAAGGTCAGGAAGTTCGCGCTGTTCGGGGAAAAGTTTCAAGTAATTTGAGGGCGTGATCGTCTTTAGCGTGGTAGATTCAGAGAATAACTTGTAAAGCGTGTTGAGGAACAGCTTGCCATCGTTGTCATAATTTTCCCAGGCATTTTCCCCATCGATCACCAGGGTCACGATATGCGGACCAGTCGATCCCTCAGACACCAGTTTGGTTTGCACAGCTTCCAGGCGGGCGATCAGGTCAGCCGCGGCCGCATCCCCACTCATACCCGAATAGGTAAAGCCGATCTTGTCTGAAAGCGTCCAATCCCTGAAGAAGATCGCCACCTTGTTTCCGCTTTCATCTGTGACATAATAGGGTCGATATAGTTCATCCGCCTTTTGCACCAGTTCATTGCCATCCCTGGTGAATGTATCAAATCCCAGTGACTTTGCCAGGACGGGCTCCCCGGTCTGCATCCATTGATAGCCGGCGTCTGCCACCAAGCCCACGATATCCTGGGCGACTGAGCCTTCTCCAGGCCAAAGCCCACGCACCTTCTGATCGAAATGTTCTTCGTACATTTCCACGCTTTTCGCGAGGTGATAAGTAGCATCATCCGGGTATGAGAATTTCTCGGGCATTTCTGCCGAGGGATTGCCCACCAGGGCCAGGTCTGTGTTGTAGATCAAAGGCAGGATCGGGTGGGCATAAGGCGTGGTGGTGACTTCGATCACCTTGTCTTTCTGCAATTCTGCATGGGTCGGGATGACCTGCTGCACAAGTTTTAAGATCTCAGTGAACAAAACAACCTTATCCTCTTCGCTGAAGTTTTCGCCCTTGGAAACCAACCCTTTCAAGGGATCAATTGCCAGGTAATCCGGGTCGACCCAGGCCAGGTTGAACCACACCTGCAGGTCCCTGAAATCTTGTTCAGAGAAATTCCCCACAGCCGCCTGGATCGCCGCGTCGTCCGTTCCGTTGCGTTTGTCCAGCAGTTCTGAATATCTCGGGTAGACGCGGATGATGTGGTCCCAGTTGGCATCAAAGAACCTCTGCAGGATGAACGTCTTGTTGGCGTCTGTCAATTGGGCTGCGGGCTTTTCAGCCAACACCCAGTAGACATCCTTGACACCATTTAATGCAAAATCGTCCAGCTGGCGGATGAGCGAAGGTGTCAGGTTGAAGGTGATGTTTACGTCGTCATACTTGGCCACCGTCTCAGCCATATCGAGATAGTCTTTGGTGGCGTGCACTCTCACCCAGGGCCGCGAATAATTGCCATCGGCATCCTTGTAATACAGCGGTTGATGCTGGTGCCATGTTAAATTTACATAAAGGACGTCAGTATCCGCTTTTGGGGTACAGGCCGCTAAAACACCGGCCAGTAAGCTGAGGACCATTATGACATTGAGGATTTTCTTGGTGGACATAGAACTCTCCTTGAAGTAATTTGAATTAGCTGATTGTATTGTTATTTTTTTATGAGCTCGGCCACAACCATCTGGCCGGCCTCCAGGGCGATTGGCAGCACAAACCCGCTGACGGCTCCATTTGCATCAAATGTGATGGTGGATGAGAATGCTTCTCCCCAGATGGACTGCAGGCTGTATTCACCTGAAAGTGAACTGCTGCCAAGGGAGAGCGTGCAATCTTCCATGCTCAACCTGCCAACATTCACCAATGTTACCAAAATTTCATCATCTCCGACCCTCAGAACCGGGTACAGCTGCCGGCAGTCGGATTGCAGGGGCAGGTACGCACCCGTTCGCAGTGCGGAGTGCGCATTGCGCAGGGCGATCACCTCGCGGTAGAGGTTCAGGATCGAATCCGGGTCCCCATCCTGGTCGGCAACATTAGAATCTTCATAGTTGTCGTTGAGCGCTTCCCAGGACGCAGTCGTCGAAAAACCGCCATGCTCGTTCGCAGACCACTGCATCGGGGTGCGGATGTATTCATCCGGCTTGGACCCCACCATGCCGATCTCCTCGCCATAATACACAAAAGGAATGCCCGGGCCGGTCAGGTAGATAAAAGCTGCCACTTTTGCCTTGGTCACGTTGCCGCCAAAGAAAGACATCACCCTTTGGGTATCATGGTTGGTTAAGAATGTACTGAATTGTCCATCCGGGAAGTAATAAATGGCATCCTCGTAGGCGCCCATAATGCCCAGGGGAACCGGGGCAAACACATTGCCCAAAATGGCATCTGAGAGGTCGAACATGAATAGCGAATCAAGCCCTGTACCACCGCCGTAACGTGATTGGGTTTTGACATCCGTCCACACCTCGCCCACGGTAAATGCCTCCGGGTTTGTATCCTTGACAACCTGGCGCCAGGTCCGGAACCAGGTTAGCGTGTCTTCGGTGTCCTGCTGCAGGTCAAATTCGCCGTGCAGATACCGCGCCGCGTCCACCCTGAAACCATCCACACCAACATTGTCCAGCCAGAAGCGTGAAATGTTGAAAATGGTCTGGTTGACCTGGGCATTCTTAAAGTTCAGGTCCGGCATGCCTGACCAGAAGATCGCATAATAAAACAGACCATTGCCAGCCTGGTACCAGGCATTCTGACCCCATGGACCGGCAACATTTGGTTTTTCCGGCGACCAGACATACCAGTCGTGAAAACCCGAGGTTTTATCCTGTGCCTGGACAAACCAGGGATTCTGGGAGGAAGTGTGATTGATCACGAAATCCATGATGACATGGATGCCCCGCTTGTGGGCTTCTTCGAGCAGTTGTTTAAAGTCAGTCATGGTGCCATATTCAGGGTTCACCGCGAAATAATTGGTGATGTCATAGCCATGATAGGAAGGCGAGGGGTTGATGGGCATCAGCCAGATGGCAGTGATCCCCAGGTCCCCATTGGTGTTGGGATCGCCATCGTTCAGATAATCCAGCTTTTCAATGATGCCCTGAAAATCACCCACCCCGTCACCGTCGCTGTCATAAAAGCTGCGCACAAAGATTTCGTAAAAAACAGCATCCGTCCACCAACCAGCCTGGTCAGGGGCACTTACTTGAGTGGCCTCGGGGATTTCTGTCGTTGTAGATGTCTCTTGGGTCTCGGTTTGGGACTCGCTCGGAGTTTTCGTCGCCAACTCAACAGGTTTTGGTGTACACGAAACCAGGACGAGCACGATACACAGACCGATAACGATTCTTTTTAACATGCGCATTATTTCCCTTCTTAGTTGTAAATATTCTGTTAAATGATACCTTAATTTGGATAACCTGCGTAGGAATTGGATTTATTGGAAAATTTTTGCTTGACGTAATTCAACATCAAGGCTAAAATTGCCCTTCGTCGGATTTGCGTCCGATAAATTCAACGAGCGAAGGTAACCCGCATCAGGGTGAGAGGCGCTCAAAGGAAAATATAAATGGCACAAGAAGAAGTAGTAATTAATGCACAAAAACGTACTGTCAAAGGGAAGCAGGTTGGTTCGTTAAGGCGCCAGGGTCAATTGCCCGGCGTTATCTACGGACGTCACCTGGAATCCTTCCCCATCCAGATGGATGCCAAAGAATCATCTTCCATCATCAATCGCCTGACACCATCTAGCTTGATCACAATTGATGTAGCAGGTGAAAAGCATGCGGCAATATTAAGGGACAAGCAAAAAGATGTCATCAATGGCAAATTATTGCACGTCGACTTCCTTGCTGTATCCCTAACCGAGAAATTGCGCACCCAGGTCAGCATTGAACTGGTTGGCAAGGCACCGGTTTCCGACCTGCCCGATACGGTCATTGTCCAGTCCCTCAACGAGCTGGAAGTGGAATGCTTCCCCCAGGACCTGCCTGAAACGATCAAAGTTGATATCTCGGTCCTGAAGACACTCGAGGATGTTGTTACCGTAGGCGACATTGACCTCGGTTCCAAGATCGAAGTCCTGACCGATAAGGACGAGATTGTTGTTGCGACCACATATGTTGCCCAGGAAGCAGAGCCTGAAGCAGTGGCTGGTGGCGAAGCTGAACCCGAAGTCCTTGAAAAAGGCAAGAAGCCTGAAGAAAAAGAAGAGTAATTTTCTGAAGGTCCAAGGGTCTGGCCCTGAAGTAGTTGGGTCGGCTTGAAAAGTGATGGTAATATAAAACTAGCGGCCAAAAAGGCCGCTAGTTTCTTAATTATGGGCAATAATGAACTGACTATACTGGATCTTGTTAATTGATTATCTGCCTATTTTCAAACATAACCGCCTTCTCCCTTTTTCTAAGAATAGGATAGAAATTGTAGTTTCAACCAGGGCGTATTGGTGCACCTTTCTATTCGGTTTCGCAGCTTGTGTCATGATAGTAACTACCCTTACTTACATATACCCTTTACTGAAAATAATTTTGTAACGAACCAATTTACAGCATTGCCGAAAGTGACTAATTAGATTAAAATATATTCGTCAATAACAGAAAACGATTTCGTCTATAAGAAGTACTATTTCTTGTGATAGCCAGAAGTATTGGGAAAAGAATGGCATAAGGAAAAAAATCCACGAGAATAAAAAAGTGATTGGTGAGGATGGACTATGTCATATGAATTTTTAGCGACAAGCAAGACACCTGCTTTGATAATATATGTACTGGATGTTAGTGCATCCATGAGTCAGAATTTGGGTGGCAAACGCAGAATTGATGTGGTCATGGATGCATTACAAGCTACTCTGGAGCATATGGTTTTCCTCGCGACCAAGGGGGGAAAAGTATCTCCTCGTTATCGGATTGCTATGTATGCTTACAGCGATCATGTTTTTGATTTGCTGGGAGGAATAAAAACAATAGATCAGGTAGCTCAGCTTGGTATGCCTGAACTTTCGACAATGAGAAGTACGGACACAGCACGGGCCTTTTTATCAGTTGAAAAATTATTAGAGCAGGAGTTACCAAATATTGAAGCTTGTCCCGCGCCTCTGGTTTGTCATATGACAGATGGTGTATTCTCAGGCGCTGATCCCACCCCAATAGTCAAACGAATTTTACAAATGCAGAATTCAGATGGGCATGTCCTAGTTGAAAATATTTTTATATCAGATAAGATCCTTTCGGAATCAATAAATGACGTGCAGAATTGGCCTGGCGTCTTGGCATCAACCCCATTAACCAACGAGTATGCGCAGAAATTGCGCGACATCTCCTCAACTTTACCAGAGAGTTACCGCATTATGATGTTAGAAAATGGATATAAAATCTCAGAAGGAGCCAGTATGATGCTGCCTGGCATCAATCCAGAACTTGTGGAAATGGGATTTGTTATGTCGATGGCGACACCGGTTTCCAGGTAATCCGATTGATGTCTACCTTAATCAAGACGCAGATTCCAACTGTTATTGAAACAACTGTTACCTCTATCCAGAGGACCAGATTTAAGTACCGCTTTGCATATGCACGGGCTTTAGATACTAGAATTTCAGGCGATACTGGCCAGGATTACATCGTCATCGTAGAGGACAAGAACAGGTTAGCATTTGCCCTTTGTGATGGTGTAAGTCAATCTTTTTTTGGGGATATTGCTGCTAAAAACCTTGGTGAGGATTTAGTTCATTGGATGTTTGATCTTGACCTGAAGTTAAGTCAGGATGAAATTTCACAATTACTGCATAATCATCTTGAATCGTTGGCACCAGCTGCGACAAAACTGGTTCAGGAATTCAAGGTGCCAGACAATCTACCCTTAATGCTTCAAAAAGCATTGGATCAGAAGCGAATAATTGGCAGTGAAACTACATTTATAAGTGGTTGTGTGGATATTGCTTCTCAAAGCTTTATATTCGCATGGATGGGAGATTCAATTTTACGGATTTGGGGACCAGATCGTGAAAAAACCTCAGCTTTTAGTCATAGCTTTCAAAAAAATGAACGATGGTCCACCTCAAAGGGCTGTGTCGGCCAGACACATATTTTTAGCGGACCTATCCAGGAACTTTCACATTTTGTTGCTTATTCCGATGGGTTGACCAATCTAAATGAGATTAAGATGTTAGATGAACTCAATGATCAATTCGTCAATGCCCGTATTGAAGCATCGGGTGATGATGATATGAGTTATTTTGAATTTTGGGTTGACCCCCAGGTTTTATCTGAAAAGAAGAAAGTGGAAATTCCAGTAAACCTCCATGCCAGACAAACAGGTTCTTATCTGGAAATACTTTGGGAAGCTTGCACTACATCATCCTTTTATCAGGTCGAATTAAAAACCGAACATGGTGAGATATCTTATAAGCAGACTAAACTACCTTCTATAAAAATTCCGTTGGGTGATTTCCCCAATGGATTGAAATCTATTAGGGTTAGAAAGGTGCAGGACAATGTACCGGGCAATTGGAGCGAAGCAATTTACTCTACGGTCTCAATAGGTGAAACTGGTAAAGGAATCATAATTAATCCACCCAGAACAACAGAAACTAGTAATCTAGAAAAAGAAACTCCCAAAGGACGGAAAATCGGATGGATAATTATTTTTTGTGTTCTTGCTGCTATAATTTGCTTCATGCTTGGTTTCTTAGCGGGTGTGATTGGAACAAAAACTAGAACAACGCCTACTGTGATTTCGTTCACACAAACTCCCACACCAATTTCTACTATCAACACTTTAAAAGAGACACCAACCTTAACAGATACTTACACTCCAGAAATTACTGTTACACTAGCAGATGCGTCTCCAGCTTTAACAATTACCCAAACACCGGAGGGTTTTTCCACACTAACACCAGAGCAAGAACCATGACCATACCAATTGACGATTTGATAATTTTACAGTTTTTGCAGTTCGGTGGATAGCCTTGGAATCCATTATTATCACTGTCAAACGTTCAGATGAGAGCAGCGAATATGACTTGGCTGTACAGACTGATGTGCCTCTTGCTCAATTATCTGACTTCATTACGGAAGGTCTTAATTGGAATTCTGAAGGATGGAATTTTGAAATAAAAATTGAACACGCAGAACAGAGCTTACTCCCAGAGGAAACCTTGAATGATGCGGGTGTTTTGGACGGTGCCAAATTGATTTTTCTTCCTGAAAAATTGCATGGAAAAGATGATGAAAGTCAACCACCTGATCTTATAAATGAGACACCTGATACTGGCAAACGAAGGAAGATTTGGTCAGATAGAAAAGACTCACCAGGAGAGGTTAATAATGAACCTGTAACCGGCTATGGTTTCACGCAGATTGATTAATGAAAATTTGGACTGAAGAATTATTACACAAAAAGGTGAAGTACTGGTTAACAACGACCAGAATAAAAATCAATATCAAGGAGAATAAAAATGTCCGACAGAATTAAAATCACCCCTTCTCAAGTACGCTCAGTTGCTTCCACATTCAAACAGAAGAGCCAGGAAAGCCAGCAAATGATTAGTCAGCTGGAAAGTCAGGTTAATGCAATGCAGCCTGAGTGGGAAGGTATGACATCCCAGAGGTTCTATAACGACTATCAGTCATGGCGGAATTCTATGAAGCAATTCTCGCAGCTATTGGAGAGCATTGGTAGTCAATTGGATGCAATTGCCACCAAGTTCGAAGGCCTTGACCGATCGTAGTTAGTCACTTTGATCAGGAAAAATTAATCACTCTTTTAGGAGTGTAACAATTTAATAAAGGCAGGTTCCAACATGTCGCGAATTTTTGTGATTCCTGATAAGTTACGATCTTTGGGCTCAACTTTAAAAGTTAATAGTGAAAATGTATATTTCCTAGCGACACAGTTGAGAAGTGTAACAAACACACTGGACTGGGAGATACGTTATAAGTCAAATATTGATGATCAGGTGAATAATGCCTGCAAGCAGGCACGCAGTCTTGCAGACCGACTGCAGGAACTTTCACAATATCTAAAAATAAAAGCCCATGCTTTTGAGGATGCTGATCGACAAAGTTCGGAACAAATGGGAAAATTAAGTAATTCGATTCAGCAAATTGTAAACAGTATATCGAATGGTATTATTTTGATTACGAATTGGCTGAATAAACTGTGGCCTTTTACACCAATAACAATATTACCCATCACAGTTTTGCCGCTCTTACCCAAAATTCCCTGGCCTCCGAAAATTACCCCGATTCACAAGCCATCCCAACCTGGGCTTGTGCCAAATGATCCTATAGATGAATTACCAATAATTGATCAGCCTGAATTACCTGGCGGAAAGCAGAAAGTCATTGGGGTCATAAGTGATCTAAATGTTGAACAAACAATAAGATATAAAAAGAACCACGATGAAAAATTTCCAGATGCAACTTACTGTAATATTTTTGCAATGGATTTTGCGAAAGAAATGGGTGTACCTTTACCAGAATATCTTGATTTGAATGGAGATGGAAAAATTGATGATTACTTAAATGCTAATGAATCAGTTCAATGGTTAAGAGGAACATACAATAATCCAATTGGTTCTACACAAACTGGAGCACAGCTCGGTTGGAAATCGATTAATGCTGATCAAGCTGCTGTTCTAGCAAGTAAAGGGTATGTGGTCATAGCGGGTTGGGAAAATCCGGTTTCATCACAACCTGGTCATATGGCTGTTGTCAAACCTGACTCAATTGTTGGTGAGTTAAGAATTGCTCAAGCAGGTGAAAATAATTTTAGTGATGGATCTTTAAACCAAGGTTTTGGTGACAGACCAGTTGAATTTTTTGTTTTTCTCCCCTAGGTATCTATTCATAGAGGTTTAAAATGTCTTTTAAATCCAGCGTAATTAAAAATTCGGAAATCACTCCAATTGATTATTTACTGACAATTAACGAACTCTACCTGCTTGGTGGTATTTTGCAGGTTCCTGGCTTCCTTGGCCTTGAAGATCCCTTTCCTGGTTTTCAAATGGATGAGGTTAAGGAATATATGGAAACAGCCCGTCAATCACTCACAGAGCGTAACTATATCAGTCAGGTCGAGGAAGGTTTTGAAATAGACGCTGACTTACTATACTGTGTTCAGACGATTTCTTCATCTCCCAGAATATTTGTTGCCACCAAGGATGAAATCTCAATATTTATCCACGCCTCAGATAACTTAATAGTAAAACAGGAGATCTTATTAGAAAACCGCATATCATTATCAACTCTAGATGATTGGGATGAGGCAAAAAAACACCTATTTTGTTTCTTATCTATACCTGAAACCTCAGCTGCGCCAGGTTCAGGTTTTTCAATTAATGCAACTGTTATCGAAGAGGCAAAGGGGATGTTTCAAGATGCAGTACCGGGTAATGCACAATTAAGCTGTAAACGTTTTTTGGTTAATAAAGGTATTCCGAGCGAAGCAGCAGAGGCTTTATCACATAACCTTGCAGAAAAAAGTATAACAGGTTCCTTTGTGGTCTTCGATAGAGATAAGCTCAACCTTAATCCCATAGGTGGTATTGCCTGGCTGAATGGAAGTCGAGGTACTTGGAAAGTTGATCTTCCATCTATAAAAGGTGATGATTTCATGAAATGGGCACCAATGTCCAGCAAAGAATTGATCAACCAAATAGAGGAATTGTTAAGTCGATTGTGATCGGGGAGTAACTGATGCCTTTTAGACCAAAACCATATGAGAAGATAACAATTGATGGAATAAATTATTATTTTACAGAGCATCCATCAGCGCCAAAGATGGTATATGGACAAACAGGTCGACGTGCAACGGTTTACCAATTACAGGATGATTCAGGGAGTTTTCACGCACTTAAAGTGTTCACTAGTGCCTGGCGAGACCCAAGAAATGCCGCAAGCGCCCGCCAACTTCACACCTTTGCAGACCTGCCTGGATTAGAGGTTTGTGATCGTCATGTACTCACTCCCAAAAGCCATGGGAGACTGATTGCTGTATATCCTGATTTTCAATATGCCATACTGATGGCCTGGGTAACTGGAGAAACCTGGCAGGAAGTAATGCTGAGCGGACATCCCTTGACTTTAGAGCAAAGCAGGCAACTTGGGCTTAGCTTCCTGAACATTCTGAAACAGATGGAGCTAGCGAATCTGGCTCATTGCGACTTATCGGGTCCGAATGTACTGGTGAACTTCTCCACAATGCAGGTAGCTTTGGTGGACGTGGAAGACCTTTATGGTCCTAACCTTACAAGGCCTGAGAAGGTGGGCGGTGGATCATCCGGGTACGCTCACAAAACAGCACCAAAAGGCTTGTGGAGAGCGGATGCAGATCGATTTTCTGGCGCCATCCTGCTTGCTGAGATGCTGGGGTGGAACGATGAACGGGTGCGCCGTATAGGGTATGGAGAACAATACTTCGATCCGGCAGAAGTGCAGCAAAATAGTGAACGATATCGGGTCCTGTTCAATGTTTTACAGGAACAATGGGGGGGGCTGGTCGCGGACACCTTTGCGCGAGTTTGGTTCAGTGAACAATTGGAAGATTGTCCAAGTTTTCATGTTTGGGAGAATCTGATAAATCCTCCTGATCCGTCTCCTGAGCTAAATTATGTGGAGGAAAGGATTACGGAGGCTGAGGGGCTATTACTGGACGACTTTCTGGAAGAGGCCGTTAAGGTCTTGGAAGAAGTTTACCAGTTGGCTCCCCTAATTGTTGCAGAGACTTATTCACGGGCTTTGATAACCCGGGGTTCAGCCAAGGAACGGGATTTAGATCTGGAAGGGGCATTGTCTGATTATCAGAATGCCTTGCAGGTTGCCCCAGAAGGTGGACTCAAGGACGAATTACAGTTGATTGTTGCTGAAGCAATTAAGAAAGTTCCGTTACCTAATAATGAATCTCAAAAATGTTCACTCGCAAAATTCATTGATTTTCAAAAATTAAATAAGAAAAATCTATTGTTTATGACAATCATTGGATTATTAGCAGTCGTGATCGCTTACTATATAGGACGGTTTAGCGTTTCTTTACCTTCCTCAATTCCCTCATCATTTCCAGCGGTATTATCAGAGAAATTGTATTTTACATCGAATCGTTCTGGAAATTATGACATTTATCGATTAGAGGATGGACAACCTGTAAGGGTTACCCATAGTGCAAATGGTGGATGTTGGGACCCCGTAATCTCCCCTTCAGGGGTTTTGTATTTTACCTCAGACAGAAATGGGAATAGAGAGATCTATTATCTATCTGGAACGAATGTGATGCAAGTCACTTATGCCCCGGGTTATCAAGAAAGCTGGTCACCTTTTTTTATTAACAACACATTATATTTTGTCTCAAACAGATCAGGCAAAAATGAAATTTGGCGGATGGTGGATGGCAAACCAGAACAGGTAACATTGACTCCTGGGATGGCTGTCAGCATCATGAGCAGATGATTATTTAATAACGTGTCCAAAGAAATATCACTAAGGTTTATCTCACAAACTAACAATACACATAGAGGATCCCCATGTCTTTTCGGCCAAAAGTAGGTCAATGCATTACTTTCAATTCAATTAACTATAATTTTACCGAGCATCCATCGGCACTGAAAATGGTGTATGGCCAAACAGGTCGCCGGGCGACTGTTTATCAGGTTCAGGATGGAGCGGGTGGTCTTCACGCACTCAAAGTGTTTACTAGTGCTTGGCGGGATCCACGCAATGCAGAAAGTGCACGCCAACTTTTCATTTTTACAAGACTGCCTGGATTAAGGGTCTGTGGTCGTTATGTTTTCACTCCTAAGAGAGATACGGAATTGATCAGTGCGTACCCAGATCTGGAATTTGCTGTGTTAATGCCTTGGGTGAGCGGCAAAACCTGGCAGGAAGTCATTCTCAATAAACACCCCTTTTCGGTTGAACAGAGCCAGGTAGTCGGAAGATTGTTTGTGGAAATACTCATGAGCATGGAGGATAAAGGGCTGGCGCATTGTGACTTGTCTGGTCCGAATGTGCTGATAGATTTTACTCCCTTGAAAGTCGAGCTTGTGGATGTAGAAGATTTATTTGGTCCGGGACTCGAACGGCCCCAGAAAGTGGGTGGAGGCTCCTCTGGATATGCCCACAAGACCGCACCGGTTGGCTTGTGGAATGGCAACGCAGATCGCTTTGCCGGGTCAGTGCTTCTGGCTGAGATGCTGGGGTGGTGTGATGAACGGGTACGGAGGATTGCATATGGGGAACAGTATTTTGACCCTGGGGAAGTACAGCAAGGAAGTGAACGCTACCAGGTTCTGCTGGATGTGCTCAAAGAGCGTTGGGGAACTGGAGTGGCAGATGCATTTGCGCAGGTGTGGTTTAGTGAGACATTGGAAGAGTGTTTGACCTTTACGGAGTGGCAGCACTTGATTAACATGACTGAAAACCAGCGTTTGGCTCAAAAAAAAATAAATAGCGGTCAGAAATTTCTGGAATTGGGACAGATGGACCAAGCCCTGGCGGAACTTGATCAGGCATACCATTTGGATCCCGAAACAGCGATTCAAACCTATTTACAGGTTCTCATGGTAAGAGGAAACCAGAGATTTGACGCTGGTGAATTGGATTTAGCGCTCAAGGATTTTCAAGCAGCAATCACATTAATGCCTGAAGGTAAGGATAAGCATGAAGTTGAACTTGCCATTAACAATGTTAATCAAGCCATTTTTGACCAGAAATTTAAGGGAATTGAAGATTTATTGGAAAAAGGACAAGTAGAGGAGGCTGTCAGTGCGTCTGAATGTCTTTATCAGGCTGTACCCATTAGTTCCTCAGAAATCTATGCAAGAAGCTTGCTTGCTCGAGGTAACCATAAAGAAAATCAGGGAAACTTAACTGGCGCGCAACAGGATTACAAAAAGGGTTTTTCCATTGCTGCGGAGGGAAAACTCAAGAACGACCTTTATATATCTGCAAACCAACTTGAAGATCAGATTATCAAAAAGGAAATTGATAACACTGAGGCTCTATTGATGAACGACCAGTATGATGAAGCCATTCAAGAGATAGAGAAAATATATCAAGCTCATCCTGAGGCTACCGGCGGTGTTTTTGCACGGGCATTATATTCCCGGGGAACAATGCGGGAGCGGAAGAAAGATTTACATGAAGCACTATCTGATTACCGTCAGGCTTTGCAGGTTGCTCAAGAAAGCAGTCTGAAGGATGAAATCCGTATTTCATTGGAAGAACTTCAAGCAAGCTTGGATATTATCCGTAGGGACGACGGAAGTGGGATCCTAATAGGCGGAGAAGATCATGAGCCAAAGAAGAAAAAGAAACTTTCTGGATGCTTGATTCTTTTTTTCATCTTGCTAGCAATATCAGTAACTATCTTTGGTCTTTGGATAATTGGTTGGTTCTTGGGAACTATACCAACTAATGAACCAGTAAATGTCGAAACAATAGCGACCTTAACAAGGCAGCCATCTCAAGAATTAACGACCTCTGCTCCTACATCAGTGAGTCTAGAGGTTGATGCGTCAAAAGGTTGGACAAATACAGGAATTACCATTTCTGAAGGTGATCTCCTAGAAATACGATATTTATCTGGCCTCTGGTCTCCCTGGCCTGGCGGGAATTTTGATGCTAATGGTGATCCAACAAGTGATATTAATTGGGGCGATAATGTTGTTGAATCATGTCACCATGGAAAATTAATTGGTCGTGTTGGAATGGAAACACTATGCATAGGTAACAATTATTCTGAAATTGCTGCTGTTAATGGTACCCTCTATCTGTCTATCAATGATAAAGTAACATATGATAATAGTGGAGCCATCAATCTTTCTATTACAATAACTTCAGGAACAGGGATTACTGACTCCTCTGGGCTATTATCAGGTTCTTTTTCAACACCTACCAAAACCAAAACTAAGGTGGCTCCAACAGTTACACAAACTAAAACTCCGACTCTAACTTGTTCATCATCTGAGAATTGTTTTGAGGTTGAGGTTTCTGCGAGAACAATGTGGCAGAGTACGAAAATTAATGTCTCAAAAGGTGACCGGGTACTGATTGAGTATATTTCTGGAGAGTGGAAAGTAGGATCCGATAACACGTTTCCATGGAATGATGGAAGTGGTTATGATGGCATAAGACCTATTGACATGTGCTCGTTTTGTACAGCGCCCATTTATGAGGGCACATTAGGGCAGCTCGTGGCAAAGATTGCAGAAACTAGACCTGTCTATGCTATAAGTAAAAAAGGTGAATTTAACTCTGATTCAGATGGATTATTATGTTTGATGATTAATGACCTTTATGAAAGTTTTCAGGATAATACTGGCAGTTTGAAGGTGAGAATCAGGGTTAATCCCTAGGAAAATGATTAAAAGGTAATATTATGAGTGATTCCAAAGAGACCCCGGTTGTTGGAAGAAGGTCATTAAACCTCTCGGGTTTGGAGCAAGTTAAAGATGAAAAAACCGAGACTGATTCATCTGCGGATAATGATATCAAAAAAATTCCGGACACTCCAATACCAGAAGGCGTTAGGGAAAACACATTTAATAAATTTAACTCTTTCTTTTTGCGCTCCCCACGCGATTTTATCCCCTTTCCAAAGGGTGAGGTAGTAATTCAATCTCCAGGCAAGGCTGATGATCCACCTGATAGCTCGATTGTTTCGTTAATTCTTCCTTTAGCTGGATCCTTAGTCGGACTTTTACTCACAGTGATCGCAATATCCACATCCCCCTTATTAGCATTAATATCGCTTCCGATGATATTATTCTCCGTCCTTGGTGGTATCTATAAGAATCGACAGGAACAAAAAAAGTATGAAGCAAAGAAGACCAAGCGTGAGCAGCTTTTTCAGACCCACCTTGAGGAAAGTCGTAAAACATTAGACCGATTGGTTGATGAGCAGCGTAAAGCGAGCCTGATACCTAATCCAAGCTTGGATGAATGCCTGCAGCGTGTAGAGAGGCATAACGTACGGCTTTGGGAACGCAAGCCTGAAGATTCTGATTTTCTTGATATTCGTTTGGGCTTAGGAAATGCTTCCCCGACTTTTGTTGTTAAACCTCCTCCCCTTCCTGATGCTGTTCAAGAACCAGATGTATTGTATAAAAAAGCACTTGCTCTTACAAATGAGTATAAAGTAATCGATGATATGCCTGTCACTCTGCCTTTGATGGAGGTTGTCACTGCAGGTTTGATTGGCTCCAGTTCAGATTTGGTTAAGTTAACCCGGTCAATATTAATACAATTAGCTACGCACCATGCCCCTAATGAGGTAAAGATAATTCTATGTATATCGGAAAATGAAATCGATCAATGGGATTGGTCGCGATGGCTACCCCATACCTGGCGTGATGACCATCAGGTTCGAATGATTGCTTCAAATGAAGGTACTACTCAAAAAATTTTATCTGATCTTGAGCAAGTCATAAAACAACGTCAGAACAACCTGGATCCAAATCAGGAAAACTCAACGCCAATACCTGCATTAGTTTTAATTTTTTCTAATCCAAAAATCTGGAGGGGCAATCAGGCTCGTGTATATAAACCCCTACTTGAGTTGCTGTCCAAAGATGGGGATAATTTGGGGGTATATTCCATCTTTTTGGATGAAAACCATGTGCCAAAAGAATGCCGGGGAATTATTAATCTAGATGGCACCAAGGGAACATTAAAAATAATTGGACCTTCACCAGAAGTCGTCCAGTTTATACCTGATTATGTTGAAATTTCCAAGACGGATCAGTTTGCGCGTAAGCTTGCAGGTCTTCGCACAGAACAGGCAACCACCGGTTCAAATGATATACCAAAGGTTATCCCATTACTTAAATTATTGGGAGTAGATCTGGTCGAGGAATTGAAAATTTATGATAATTGGGAAAAGACGAAATTCGACCAGAGCTTATCTGTGCCTTTGGGTATAGGAACAGGCGGTAAGGTTATATCTCTTGACATGCATGAACGTGCTCAGGGTCCGCATGGTTTACTGGCAGGAACATCAGGCTCAGGGAAGAGCGAGTTACTTCAAGCGTTCATTACCTCCCTTTCTATTCGTTTTTCGCCCGAGAAGGTTGCGTTTATATTGATTGATTATAAAGCATTGATGGTCCCTCCATTTTACAATCTACCCCATCAATTGGGAATCATTACCAACTTATCTGGGAATCTGGCAACAAGGGCTTTAATTGGATTGCAGGCAGAAAAGGAGCGACGCAACCAGCTGTTATTGAATCAAAGCAATGTAAGTTTTGATGATTATCAGGAACTTTACTTTAAAGGAAATATAAAAACACCGCTTCCCCATTTATTCATCATTGTAGATGAATTTGCAGAACTCAAAGTAATCCAACCTGAATTTATTCAGGGTCTTATTAGTTTAGCAAGCGTAGGCCGCGGATTGGGCATGCATCTGATTCTCGCAACCCAAAAACCCGCCGGTGTTATCAATGAGACTATATGGGCGAATTCTCGCACTCGCCTTTGTCTCCGCGTTGAAAGAGAGGAAGACAGCCAGGAGGTCTTAAAAAGACAGGACGCTGCAGCAATAAATTCTGAAAACAAAGGTCGTGCTTACCTGCAAGTAGGAATGAACGAGATTTTTGAACAATTTCAGGTCGCATGGGCGACTGCTCCTTATATTACATCCGCCAAAGCAAATAAGCATGACCTGGCCTCAATTGTCGACCTCGATGGCTCTGTGCGCCCATTTTCTCAATCAAAATCATCCTCAGTGTCAAAGGCAGAGAATCCATCCCAGATGGACATTATTATTTCGCATATAATTCAAACCCGGAAGCAGCAAAGAGGGGTACAACCTCTAAAACGACCATGGCTTCCTCCTTTAGAAAACATAATTTTCTTGAAAGACATTCGCGTTTCAAAACGAGGCTGGAATGGTAATGAATGGACGCAAACTGGACGTTGGTTAAACCCCATCATCGGAATTTTTGATGACCCTGCAGGTCAAACTCATGGTAATCTGTCAATACCTCTGGGTAGCGAAGGAAACCTGTGTATTTATGGCGCTCCGGGTTCGGGAAAGACCGGTCTTGTTCAGACCATGATAACCAGCTTAATTTTAGACCACTCTCCAAAAGATCTGCATTTGTATTTCTTGGATTTTGGTAGTCGTTCTTACAAAGTGTTTGAAGACTTACCACATGTAGGTGCAATTGTTTTGCCGGATGAGACTGATCGCATCCACCGACTTCTGCTGTTTATAAAGCAGGAATTGGATAGGAGAAAGAGGTTCTTAGAACCCTACGGAGGTAAGATCACTAATTATCGTAGTCAAAGAAAAGGTGATTTGGCGGATATTGTGCTATTCCTGGATAACTATACCGCATTTGCCAATGCCTTCAATGATCAAATAATGGATCTATCACGTCTCGCAAGTGAGGGAAGAAATCTGGGAATGCATCTTGTACTTACCACAAATAGCGTCTCATCACTCTCAATATCATTAGCAAGCAATATTTCACAGTCAATTGCCCTGGATCTGGTTGACCCATCCGATTACATCACAGTTGTCGGTCGGACTAATGATCTAACCCCTACACGAGGAATACCGGGTAGGGGATTAATAAAAGGGACACCATCTTTGGAATTTCAAACTGCATTAGCCGTAGAAAATCCAAGAGAATTAATCGATCTTGTTCAAAAAATGAAATCGGTTTATTCGGGTGAGTGTGCTTGTCATGTACCACCCATCCAGGAAGTTGTTTCGATAAAATCCATTTTATGCCCTGAGGAATCTTTATCTAGTTTACCTTCTGAAATTCTAAATATCCCCCTGGGAATTGACCTTGGCACCCCAGAGTTAGGTTGTTTTTCCGTAGATCTAAATACAGGGAACCATATCTGGATTGCTGGTCCACCTTTTTCCGGAAAAACAACTTTCATGCAAACCTTTCTTATAGCATTATCAAGCATATATTCACCCCAAAGAGTCAGGCTAATTCCGGTTGATATGGGATCCATGAATTTGTCAGAATTCGCTCAAATGCCTCATACACAAAGTTATATCTCCAATGGTGATCAATTTGAGATCACTCTTCAAGAAATATCTGAGCAGTTGGATAAACGAGCTCAGGAGAAGAAAAATGTAGTACGAAACAAGCTTTCAGGAATTAGCACTTCACCTCAATTTCTGTCACCGGCATTGGTTATGGCAATTGACAACCTCGAAGATCTCAGGCGGGAAACTAGTGAATCGAATCGCCTTCTTCTATCCAATCTAATGCGTCGAAAAGGACTGGGTTTCCATGTAGTTGCTACCGGTTCTAGTGTGGACTTTAGTTCTTATGGTAATTCTGATAACCTGGGTAATGTTTTTAAGGAAAACATCACAGGATTCCTGATTGGGTATAACAATTATGATGACCTGCAATATTTGCCACTAAAGCTTTCCCCAATCGATATCCAGAAGAATCTGTCTCCTGGGACAGCCTTTTTTGTTCAAAAAGGAGGTCGTTACCGTATTGTCCAGATTGCATCATGCCTTCATGGAAACACAAACCTCCAAGAATGGATAGAGCTTATTTCTGGGAAGTGGGCAGATAGTAATAGTTAACGAAGAAATCTTTAATTAAGGAACTGATTGATGGATTGTTTCTGGCAATATAAATAATTCTCTTGAATATTTCCAGGAAGAAAGCATTTCAGATCTGAAGGAGAATAAAGATTATGACAAGAATTGGACTATTTAATCTGAAGTCCACTATTCTTTTACTAAGCCAGATGGGCAACCAAAATCAGGCAATGATTTTTGAGATGGATAAACATGTCAACTCTCTCCAGTCACAGTGGGAAGGTGTGGCACATCAGGATTTCTTTATAAAAATTCAGGAATGGAGAAAGGTAATGGAAACATCAATCAATCTTTTGAAGGAGATAGGGGAGCAGATGGATCAAATTCAAAAGCGGTTTGAATCAATAGATATGAGTGAGTAAGTAGATTATCCTTAGGGAAAGAACCTTGATAGTGCTGGTCTCCTGACCAGCCTTTTTTATCTCCTATAATGCAGTAAATAGTATTCAAACCATTTAATTTCAGTTTAAATCCTCGATAAATTTAAAGTATCCACCGAACTAACCTTGTTTTCCGCCAGTTATAATTCCTTTGGGCTGTAACATTTGAATAACCTGCCGAAGTTCAACAATTCCAACTTATAGTTTTTGAAATCCTTGATTCATTGATTATTTGAAATATTCAATAATTTTAATCTCAATTAAACAAGGACGCTTGAGGGCGAACACTCTGATTTTGAATTCAGATATTGTTCTTTATGGTGAATTCTACAATAATTAATGTAAACGAGTTTGTTCCAAACTCTTAGTGCGCCAACATCATTATTTTTTTATCAGGCTTCAGATAATTTGTAACCGCTTTAGTTCCATCATTTGATATGTATTTAGAGAGGTCCAACATTAAGCCAGAAGTGGTCGTGAAATCAGTCAATTTATTGTCATCTGGTAAAGTTTTCTTCCACCGCCTGCAAAAAATCCACTACCATGCCGGCGGTAGCGCCCCACAGGACTTCCCCCTCGTAGGGTTGAAAGAATACCACTTCGTAGTCTTGTCCATCGATTCGCCGGGTTTCCAGGTAACGATTTTGAGGCTCTGCCAGCCAATCCAGCGGGATTGAGAAGGCGCGCGCCACTTCCTGTGGGTGTACCTGCAGTCTGAGCGGTGCCTGGATGTACCCGATGACGGGTGTGACCCGGTATCCTGAAATAAGCGAGCGGGGTTGAAGGCTGCCCAGCACTTCCACCTGGTTCGGGGAAATGCCCAACTCCTCCCATGTTTCCCGTTTGGCGGTCTGGGTCAGGTCCGCATCGCCCGCTTCCCACGCGCCGCCCGGGAAGGAAACCTGCCCGCGGTGCTCTGCCACCAGTTCTGTCCGTCTGGTAAACAGGAAATGGTAGTTGCCATCCACCGCGATGAGTGGCATAAGCACACCGGCTGGTTTTTCCTTGCGCTCGAATTCAGTGTAAATAAACTGGTCTTCAGTGCAGTTGGGAATAATGGGGTTTGCAAATGCCTGGCGGATCACTTGCAAGGTAAAACGATGGTTATCAATGACATCCATATGCAATTAGGTTGTCACTCGCCAGGGTCTGGCAGTTCAATAGCCGGATCGATCCCCAGAACGGAACGGGCAAAGACAAGGAACCCGGTATGCGCGATCATCCTGTCTGTCGGTCTGAACCTCTCCCAATCCGTTTTATAGAACCGCAGCATGATCTCACACACCTCGATGAAGGCGAAATTTTCCTGGCTGAGGCTTTTCAGGGTCAACGAGACCTGGTTCACGGTCGGCAGGATGGTGCCAAAAAAGCCGCCTGGTTTCAATGATCGTTCAACGATCTGTAAATAATCGTAAGGGTTGGGCAGGTCAAGGAAAATGGCATCCACGTTTTCTTCATCAAAACCCAGTTCAACTTCCCTTGTCTTGAGGATTACCCGGTCCTGCAGGTTGATCTTGGTTAAATTTTGCAGAGCAAGTTGCTGGATCTCGGCTTTGCGGTCATAAGAAATGACACGGCCTTCGTTGCCGACAAGGAATGCAAAGGCACAGGTCAACGCGCCGGATCCAGTCCCCGCTTCCAGGACGGTTTGCCCGGGACCGATGCCCATCACCATGTTGACGTAGCCGATATCCTTGGGATACATGATCTGCGTGTTGCGCTTAAGGTTCTTGAGGATGTCAACCAGCGCGGGTTGCATCAGGTAAAAAGGGTTGCCCTGGTGGGAATAGAGGCAGCTGCCCCATTTTTGCCCGATGATGGCATCATGTGCGATCACCCCGCGGTGGGTTTGCAGCGTCTGAGCATGTTTCAGTACGATAAAATGACTTTTATAGCTTTTTCCATACAATTGAACCAGGTCGCCTTCCCGGGCGACTTCTGAGTAGGAAGGACGCATCAGTTTACCTGCCTTTGGTGTCAATCTGAACCAGGGACAACCAGTGGCCCACAAATAAGAAAAGGATGCTGCCAACAACGCCCATCCCCACATTCAACGGCCCCACCATGATGAATGACCACTCCAAAACATCCGCCAACAGGTGCCCCCCGACGAAACCTGCCCAACTTAACACCAGGTAGAGCGCCAAGTGGCCGATGCCGCCATTCTTCCACAGGTGAAATAAAGCTCCCAACAGCGAAGCCAGGAAAAAGCCAAAAATAAAAGCTGGAAAGGTCATTGTTATCTTCCTCGTTTTCTTAATCTAAAGCCGTCGAAATTTCTCCACCACCCAGGCATCGTTCTCCATCATAGATCACAGCTCTTTGACCCGGGGTGATGTCGACCAGGCTGTGTTCAAATTTTATTACAATTTCATTGTCAGGCTTAAGTTCGATCTTGCCTTTTATGGGTCTGGCTTTGTAGCGGATCTTGACTTCGTATTCACGGTTTAGGTCAGGCGCAGAACCAGAGATCCAGTTGACTTCCCTGGCAACCAGGCTCGTCTTTTTTAGTTCATCTTTATAGGCAACGATCAATTCATTCTTCCTGTTATTCTTGGAATAGACATACAGAGGCTGGGCCTTAGCCAGGCCAATGCCCTTGCGTTGGCCCTCAGTGTATAAGACCAGCCCTTTATGCCTTCCCAGGATGTTTCCCGATAGGTCTTTGATATCTCCCGGAATGAGCATCTCGGGGATGTTCTTCTTGAAGAATTCTTCCTGCGAAAGGCCTTCCAGGAAACAAAGGTCCTGGCTTTCTCCCAGCACTTGGTCCGACAATCCATTCTCGGAAGCGATCTGCCTGACCTTTTCCTTTGAAAGCCCACCCAGGGGTAGCAATATCGATCGCAATTGATCCTGGGTTAGAGTGCTCAGCATGTAACTCTGGTCTTTTGTGTTGTCCTGTCCCTTGAGCAGGCTAATACCGCCTTCCGGGGCTATTCCGAGGCGGGCGTAATGCCCGGACGCCAACAGATCAAAACCAGAATCGCGTGCATGATCCAATAAGTACCCCCATTTGATCTTTTTGTTGCACACCACACAGGGGTTGGGTGTCAGCCCTGCCCTCAATTGGCTTAAGTAACGCGCTTCCACCTCTGTTTTAAATGCCTCGCGCAGATCCAGTATCTCAAGATCAATGCCCAGCGTTTTTGCTACACTGATGACGTGATCTTTCTCTGTGGATAAGGTATGGTCCATCCTCGGCGGTAACAGGGCCATAAATACGCCTTTTACAGAATAACCCATATCCCGCAGCAGGAGGGCGGCGACAGAACTATCCACCCCACCGCTCATGGCGACCAGCACCTTGCCTTTTGAGTACATCCGGTTATTTTACCCCAATCCTTGCGGGTATAATCCTGGTAAAGGTTAATCATGATCCAGTTAACAGATACCCACTGCCACCTCGACTTTGATGTCTATGATGAAGACCTCCACCAGGCTGTTCTTCGGGCCAGGGACTCAGGCATTGAACTGATCATCAATCCTGGCATAGACATCCCCTCCAGCCGGAAAGCAGTTGACCTTTCCAACCAATATCCCGGCCTGGTCTTTGCAGCCATGGGCTTCCATCCCAATTATGCCAACCTTTGGAATGAAAAGTCGCTTGAGGATCTGCGCACCCTGGCAAAGGATAATAAAGTCAAAGCCATCGGTGAGATTGGCCTTGACTACTACCGTGAACATGCAGCCCACGAAACGCAGAAGAATGTTTTCCAGGCCCAGCTGGACCTGGCAAGGGAGTTGGAACTTCCATTGCTCATCCATAACCGGGATGCGGATGAAGACCTCATCCCCATCCTCTCCCATTGGTATCACAACCTGCCCGCCAACTCACGCCTTGTTCGGAACCCTGGTGTGTTGCATTCCTTTAGTTCAGGGCTGGAAGTGGCTGAACTTTTCATCAATATGAATTTTGTTATCGGCATCACCGGCCCGGTGACATTCAAGAACGCCGCCCAGAGGAAGGATATCGTCGCAAAATTACCCCTAGAAAGTCTCCTGCTGGAAACCGATTCGCCCTACCTGACTCCCCAGCCCTACCGGGGACGCAGAAACGAACCCGCCAACATCATTTACATTGCCTGGGAAATTGCCAATTTGCACTCCTGTTCAGTTGAGCATGTAGCCCGGGTCACAACAGCCAATGCCAGGGAATTGTTTGCAGTTTAGGTATTTAAGGTTGTATTCTGACACCCAATTAATGTAAAATAAGGTATCCATGCCTGAACAGATACTTTACCCAACATTTTCGACATTTTTTAAAGGCCTCTCAGAAAGTGAACTGGCGGATCATCAGCGCATGCAGGTCGGCAACTCCTGTACTTTTCACGCCATAACAACAGCCATTAAATTAGTGATCAATTTTTCACTTGATCCGCAGGAACTTTCTGATGAGATCGATCATTTATGGTGGCGCTTCCGCCCGATGCGGGTATTTCCTGGCTGGGCGGTCACTCCACACCAGCAGGTAAAGATCGTCAATTATGTCAGAGACAAGTATATGCTTCCCATCCAGGTCGAATCTTCCCATGCAAACCTCAACACGCTTTTTGATAACCTGATAACCCCGCAAAAAGCCAGCATCATTACCTTGTTATGGGGCATCAATCGTGCCCCGGCAATTTACTATGGCACCTCAACACATGATTACAATGCTGGCTTTATGCCGGCCGGTCATACGATGCTATTGGGGTCCTATGACCCTTTCCATACACTGCAGGATGGCACCCCCACCCCCTGGGGGATGGTTAACTCCTGGATAAACCACGGAAATTATCTTTTTTGGCTCACCGATGAGGAATTTACCAGAGCCTGGCATTTCTTTTTACCATTTGTGGGTCCCAATCCCCTGGTTACTATTTCAACTTTTTAAAAACAGCGCATATCACCGTTAATTCTAAAATCGGTCAGAATTCTTGATTCCAAAAATCTCAATGTTATAATCCTGCCGATATGAAACCTTCAAAATTATTGTTCAGTTTTGCCCGCCGTTACTCGGGATCGCTCATATTTGCCACCCTCAGTATGATCGCCCTCGTTGGCGCACAATTATTGGTACCCTGGCTGATCCGTGAACTGATCAATGCCCTCTCCGAACAGGCACTAAACCAGCAAACCCTTGACCTGATCACCAAGCTTACCATCATCGCCTTGCTTGTTTTCATTGCCAAGGGTGTCATGCAGTTCATCCGCAGTTACGCCGCCCATGTGGCGGGCTGGGGCGTGGTGGCTGATGCCCGCAAGTTTGTTTACGATCACTTGCAGCGCCTGTCTTTGCGCTATTATGAAGACAAGCAAACCGGGCAGTTGATGTCAAGGGTGGTGAATGATACCGATCTTTTCGAAAAGATGATCTCCCACGCTGTGCCCGAGGTTTTCGTCAACACGATCACCCTGGTTGGCATCACAGCCGTCCTGGCAGGCATGAATTGGCGTCTGACGCTTCTCAGCATGATCCCCATTCCCCTGATCATCATCTCGCTGGTGCTCTATGCCAGGATCGTCAGGCCCGCTTTCAGATGGCGCCAGAAGGAGTTGGCGAACTGAACGCCATCCTGAACGACAACATCTCAGGGATTCGTGAGATCAAAGCCTACACCCGTGAAGATGATGAGATCAAGCGGGTCGGCAAAGGCATAGACAATTACCGGCGTTCCCAGATGAAGGCATTGAAACTGATGGCGATCTTTGAGCCCTTCATGGACTTCACCTCAGGCATTGGCAGGTTACTTGTCATATTCTTTGGCGGCAGATTGGCCTATCAAGGCCTGTTGTCGGTTGCCGACCTGGTTGCCTTTTATTTGTATCTTGACGTTTTCTATTCGCCTATACGCAATCTCGGGTCCGCCTGGGAACAGGTGCAGGAATCGATGGCTGGTTTTGAAAGGATCTCCGAACTTCTGGTCGAGGAACCCGACGTTAAGAATACTGCCACCCCCGTCTCACTGCTTTCTCACAATACACCTGAAATATGTTTTAACAACGTCAGCTTCCATTACCAACAAGGTGAAGATGTATTACGAGATATCAACCTGACCATCCCTGCCGGGAAAGTTGTCGCCCTGGTCGGCCCAACCGGGGTTGGCAAATCGACTTTGGTCAGCTTGATCCCCCGGTTTTATGATGTCTCTTCAGGAAACATCACGTTTAACGGGATAGACCTTGGTGACCTGGATGTCAAGGAACTGCGCTCTCAGATCAGTATCGTCCTTCAGGAGGTCTTTCTTTTTCATGGGTCGGTAAAAGACAACATCCGCTTTGGAAATTCGCATGCCAGCGATGCTGAAATAGTCCAGGCTGCCATGGTCGCCAATGCCCATGACTTCATTATGCAGCTTTCTGATGGATACGATACCCTCATCGGTGAAAGAGGTGTCAAGCTTTCAGGTGGTCAGCGTCAGAGGTTATCAATTGCCAGGGCGATCCTTAAAAATACACCTGTCCTGATTCTGGATGAGGCTACCTCTTCAGTTGACACGGAAACCGAGTTGCTTATCCAGGAAGCCCTGGAGCGATTGGTCGTCGGTAAAACAACAATCATGATCGCTCACCGCTTGTCGACTGTCAGAAACGCAGACAAGATCGTGGTAATGGAAGGTAACCGGATAACCGAGGTCGGGAAACATGATGAACTGATCGCGAAAGGCGGATTATATTATCGCCTTTACTCAATTCAACAACGCCTGAATTAAAACAAGCCCTCAAAGAAATTTTTTACTTTATAGGCACGATCATATCCACATTTTGGGTTATCAGAACAGGTTTGACCGATGCATTGGTCAGCTTTTGCAGTGCTGGGTCGAAATAACCCCACTTGTCATCAGAAAATCGAACATCAATATTAATTTGCTCAGCAAAATTTTTCTGCAGAATTTCACCGTCAAAAGCAGCAATGAGGATGTTGATACGGTCATACCAGGGGTAATCCATTGTCATTTGTATTGTTGTCATAGGGATCTTCTGGGCAAGGGGCAGGACATGCAAACCTTCCTGGGCTGCCAAAGTGTATGCCTTGACCAGCCCCCCGGTGCCCAACTTGGTGCCACCAAAATAGCGTGTAACGACCGCCACGATATCCCCAAGCCCACTTCCAGTCAAAACCGTCAGAAGGGGCCTGCCTGCCGTGCCAGGTGGTTCGCCATCATCGTTGCTGTGAGTGATCACTCCCGGTGGAAAACCTATGATGAATGCAGAGACGTGGTGAGTAGCATCAGGGTATCGGGATTTGATGCCTTTAATGTAAATCTTGGCTTGATCGACTGATAGAGCTGGCGCCAGACTGGCAATGAAGCGCGAATTCAGAATCTTTACTTCAACTTCAACTTCATTTGCAGGTAATTTATAAGGTCGATCCATTTTGTGTGCCCAAGAATTTTTACTTTATCAAAACCTTATCTATTTTCAAACTGACCTTGGATGAAGAAAAATTTTCTTAGTGTCAATTTGCCAACGACAATCAAGTATTCCCTGGTCTGATGGTAATCAAGATCTTGGTGTTGGAGCTATATCTCATAATCATTTTACTACAGCCCCATCAGAAAGAATCCGGGAGATAGGAAGTGAAGGAAGCTGCTAAATAAAAGCGAGTCCCAGATTGGAACTCGTTTGTGCACCCACAGGGTTGCGAATATCATACCTCGATGGTACCCTGGTTTTTAAATGCAAAACAGGCTTTTGTTTAAGCCTGTTTGTGCTTTTTTGGTGCCCCCACAGGGATTCGAATATCATACCTCGATGGTACCCTGATTTTAAATGCAAAACAGGCTATTGTTTAGCCTGTTTGTGCTTTTTTGGTGCCCCCACAGGGATGCGAATATCATACCTCGATGGTACCCTGATTTTAAATGCAAAACAGGCTATTGTTTAGCCTGTTTGTGCCCCCACAGGGGTTTCGAATATCATACCTCGATGGTACCATGGTTTTAAATGCAAAACAGGCTATTGGTTAGCCTGTTTGTGCCCCCACAGGGATTCGAATATCATACC
>Ga0123335_1000470_pt1 | contig 68546 bp, 55 predicted proteins | sample BiotimSIPDNA_2_FD_89707 | JGI IMG/M metagenome (GOLD analysis project Ga0123335, IMG submission 89707) | Anaerobic biogas reactor microbial communites from Washington, USA - Biogas_R2 time_0 SIP DNA | ecosystem: Engineered > Bioreactor > Anaerobic > Unclassified | place: Washington, USA... | reverse complement strand
GATTTTTCTGCACTTATCCCCATTCTGTACAAATCATCAGCACTTAATTTGGTTTGGTCTGCCTTATCATATGCAGAAAGTGCATCTTTATATTTTTTAGCATCGAAATAAATATTTGCCAGTTCTACAGCTACTTCAGGTTTTGAGAAATTTTTATCACGAACAGCTTCTCTCATATATACGGTAGCAGAATCAAAGTTCTTTTGGATTTTATAGATACCTGCTATGGTGTATGCTATTTCGCCCTCATTTTTTTCGTCATTGGATTTTTTTAATAATGGAAGAGCTTTATCATATGATTTACTCTCGTAATAGATCATACCTAAAGCACGATTTGCAACTATATTGGATTTATCCGTTTCAACAACTTTTTCCAAAGCTTTTTTTGCATCAGAGGTCTTTTTCAAAGCAATACAGGCTCTGGCATATTCCCAACTGGCCTCACCGGTTTCTTTAATCTTCATGGCTTTTTTTGCCATTTCCAGAGCGTTTTCATGGTCTTTCATGTTGTTGTAGACACGTGCAGCCCCCAGATGCGCTTCATAGTTTGAACCATCATTTCTGATTGCAACCATAAAACATGCCAAAGCTTTTTCTGTTAACTTCTGCTCTTCATTTGCAATTCCTAACTTTGCCCATTGATCTGCAGTCCTTTCTGTTACCGGCATTTTTTCGTCTGCGTAGCTAATAGCTTCAGCAAATTTTCCGGATTTAATCAGTTTATCAAAAGCATCATCAGATAAAGCTGTTGATACGAGAAGAAATAAAAGTGCCTGCAAACTGACAACAACCGCATAACGGATAGTCATAAATTATCCTCCGAATTCATGATTATTTCAAACTTGATTAATATCATCACAACTGCTTGAGATTATTATTCCAAGCAGAAGAAATATCCGAATAAAACCAGTTCGTCAAATACATCCCTATTGTATGGATTTAATCAAATATACATGCATTCTAACAGATTTTGAAACTTTTTTGTGATTTTTACCCAATTCGTAACTCAATTGCCTAACCTCAATTATAATTAATTAGACAGGATTAATTACCAATGAGCCTGCGAGAGCAACACTTGGCCACAGAAAGGGTTCTATTACTGTGTTGTCATATCTATAAGGTAATAAGACCAGGCAGTATCACCGCGCCACACATAGTTCATGCCCGTCGATCGAAACCACCTTTACTCGTCCCCATTCAGTTATTACAGGCACAGATATTGCATTCTACATCAGAAAGTTTTACAAATTTTTCAAAAAAGGAGACAAAATGGCTCTTGAAATACCAAATATTATTGATTGTAATGCTAAAAATTGTGTTTATAATAAGCAAAATCAATGCCATGCATTTGCCATAACAGTCGGGGATGAAGAGCCGCGATGTGATACATATTGCAGCTCTCAAACAAAAGGTGGTATCAATGAGGTAACTGGAAAAGTAGGTGCCTGTAAAGTATGTGATTGTATTCACAACAAATCTTTTGAATGCACCGCCCAAGGCATCCATGTTACCATTAATCATGGCACGCCTGATTGTTCGACTTACGAACACCTCTGATTTAACCGGTCGGTTATCCGGCCGGTATACAATTATGTACAAACACTGGTAAAAAACTATTTTCAAAAACCAATATTCTTATTTATTGAACGTACTTTTAAGTATTTCGGGTACAATAATGCAACAATTTTCTGCAAATATATTCTCAAATTCAAAAATCAGCAACTGTTTCTATGAGATGGTGTTTTCCTGGAAACCCAACACAATACCTTTACCCGGACAGTTTGTAACAATCAGGGCAGAACCCAATACATCACCTTTACTTCGCCGTCCTTTTGCTCTATCGGGGTTTTACGAATCAAAAAAGAGATGCTCTATTATTTATCAGAAACGCGGTCCAGTAACAACCCTACTTGCAGGAAAATCTCCTGATGAACAAATTGATATTATCGGCCCCTTGGGTAATCCTTTTCCAATTCCGGGTAAAAAGAATAAAGCAATCCTTATCGCAGGTGGGACTGGTATCGGGCCCGTTGTTTTTCTGTGTTCCAGATTAAAAAACCTTAATCTTGAGTATATCTCCATTTTTGGAGCAAAAACAAAGTCGTCAATTCCTGACAACCAGTTTATTAAACAAAATTTTGTAATCTGTACCGATGATGGGAGTGCTGGTTATAAAGGAACAACCACCGATTACCTGAAATCTATTTCAAACCTCATGACTTCTGATACAATCCTTTTTGCCTGTGGACCTCAACCGATGCTTAAAAGCTGTAATGATTTTGCATGCTCTCATAAATTACCCTGCTATGTCTCAGTTGAACAAATAATGGCTTGCGGAGTTGGTGCATGCATGGGGTGCGCAATAAAAATTACAAAAGAACCAGGTTTCGCAAGAGCATGTAAAGAAGGCCCTGTTTTTAAATCTACTGAAATTGATTGGAACTAAATTAATTTATTTAGGAATTTATCTTCTGGATTAAATTTTATGAACTTGACTGTAAATATTGGAAACGGGATTTTTCATAACCCAGTATGCGTTGCTTCAGGAACATTTGGTTATGGAAGCGAATATGAAAGCCTCATAGATTTAAATAAACTGGGTGCAATTTTTACTAAAGCAGTTACTTTAGAACCCCGAACTGGAAATGAAATTCCAAGAATCATCGAAACACCATCAGGTATTTTGAATTCCATAGGCCTGGCAAATGTTGGAGTAAAACGATTTGTTCAGGAAAAAATCTCCTTTCTTGAAAAACTCCCTTGTGCAACAGTTGTCAATGTTGCCGGTTCAACCGAAAACGAATACATTGAAGTAATCAAAAACCTCGAAAACTGCAAATCGATCTGGGGATATGAAATCAATGTCTCTTGCCCAAATGTTAAGCATGGCGGACTTGCATTCGGCACTAACCCCTTTCAAATCGAAAACTTGACAAAACTACTCCGTCAGGCAACACCAAAACCATTAATAATCAAATTGACTCCAAATGTAACTGATATTACAACTATTGCGAAAGCGGCTCAAGATGGCGGAGCTGATGCTGTTTCATGCATAAACACCCTTATTGGCATGGTAATAGACACACAAAAAAAAGTTACTGTTCTTCCAATGAAAACCGGTGGTTTAAGTGGTCCTGCAATTCGCCCGGTCGGGGTTGCTTTAACATACAAAGTCAGCCGGGCAGTAAGTATTCCTGTAATAGGAATAGGCGGAATTATGGATGCGGATGATGCTATTCAGTATCTTCTTGCTGGTGCATCAGCAATTCAGGTCGGTACAGGTAATTTTGTCGACCCGTCAATGGCAGTAAATGTTCTGGAAGGAATTAAAAAATATTCCGAAAGAGAAAACATCAATTCAATAAATGAATTTCATTCTTTCATTCAATAACATTTTCAAATCTTTATTTTTCAGAAAACAGCATTGCTTTTAGTATACATCAAGAAATACTTCTCCTGTGAGTCCTGACAATTGCGTATTAAGCCCCAAAAGATTGTCCAGTGTATTTATCACATTAACAGTCAATTCATTTCTTTTTGATTCACAATAATCGGTTATATCAAACTCTACAGGACACCAGCAACATTGTCCCAGATATTTCTCATTTATGCTTACTTCAACCGGACCAGAAACTTTGGAAAATCTCAATATCAGTTTTTTATACTCAGCAGGTATTTCAAACGATTGACGATAAATACCAGATCCACTCATAAATGGATAACCGGAATTTGTCCATGAATCATGACTGGTAATTCCATAATGATTTTCAATTACCCAGCCATTACTGCTTTTAGTTATGGCGAAATCACCAATAACAACAGGTGGTAATTTCAACAATCCGGAATCAAGGATATCTTCACCAGAAAATCTTGCTGAAATCCGGTTAAAACCTTTTTTTACATTCTTGCTGATATCGTACAATACAGATCGTAAACCGAAATGATAACTTGTATAAGTAAACAAGTTGTTTATTTTTTCATTATCATGCTTGAAACCGGTTGATTCTTCATTAATCTTTCCGCATATCTCTGCTTTTGTACCATTAAAAAGTACTTCTATTGGTATTTCTGACATTTCAAGATCTCTTAAGACTAAATAACAGCATGACGGTATATCGTTTACACTGAAATATGATTCATAATATCTTGAAAACCCGCCGGATCTACGACTTAATCCGAGTCGTAGATTCCAGACAGCAAGCGGCAATGCATTAAAAGATCCTGGTTTAAACTTCCACTGATCTTTCAACATTATGCTGTAAAAACTGTCTTTCCAATTGTGTGTTACCTTTTTGCGTATTTGTTTGAAGTGACCATACATCAGATTTTTATCTGCTGAAATTATTATTTGTGTACAGAGAGGTGGCACACAAACCGGTATGATACATCGTTCTTCATTTTTTTGATAGTCCTTTATTTCACAGATTTCACAATCAGTACAATTTAGTGAATAAAATGACTTGTCATCAGGAGGGGCAAATAGTTTTACATTCTTTTTATTTTCTGTACATGGATTATACAGTAACCACAATTCATACTCATTACCTTTTCCGTAAGAGCAATACAGATCAGAATCTGAACAGTCATCATGTTTATATCTTATTACTGATAAAGGTTCAAGTTCTCCTTCAAGTTCCTGCAAAGTTATTACTCTGACCTGTTTTTTTTCCCTGGCCTTTAAGGATTTTTTTACATTTTTGGGAACTGAATTAATAAAAATAACTCTGCTTCCATTTTTCAACAGCTTTGCAATATCAGATACCGTCTGATCAGATAAATAAGGTACATCAGGAATCACAAGCATCTTGCATTTTCCGTTATACCTGCCTTTTGGCAATAAAAAATCTCCATCCGGAAAAAGAGAGCATCTGCCAACCATCTGCTCATTTACAAAATTGAAACCTGCTCCCGATTTTTTGACAACATTCAATAACTCATTGATCCCCATAAATATGTCTGCTGAATTATCAAATCCATCAGCAGACAAAACCCATGGTACAAGAATCGCTACTGGCCGGTCCCATCTGACACCTCTTGTCATAGCATTCATCCGGGAAACATAGTTACATAATAATTTGATATACTTCCATTCCGGCGACTGCTTTGAAAAAGTGTAAACGCTTTTCATCTGAAAATCAGAATCAATATTAAACAGAATTCCATTTATGAGGGTATGAGTCGTTTCGTAATGAATAGACTTGTCAAATTCATCCTTTAACGACTGAATTATCCCGCCCTGACATAATCGGTCACACCCAATAACATCAAGTACATTCCTCTGTTCCTGATGCATTATGATATTTGATATTATATTCTTTTTTAATTGATAATTTTTCGGTTTTCTACTTGGTAATTGCAATCCTGAAACACTCTGACATGAATTGCACTCCCCTGCGATATCTTTAACAGACAACTCTTTACCCATATATTGTTCAGGATAAAGAATCCATTGTGTCATTCCAGTTTTTCCAGCCAATTCGTCCATCGATTTTCTAGTATTTTTCCTTATCATTTCATGAATGCATTCATACATCTGCATTTTAATCATATTAGACAAATCGTAATTATCACCAAACAATACCGCAAGACATGTCAATAGATCCTTTTTGAATTTATTTTTAAAGGTTAAAACGATACTGTCATCCCAGGGAAATGAATTTTTTATCTGATAGATATCCGGTATTTCATTTATAAAGCCTTGAAAAGTAACAGGTATATGTTTTGAAAATTTTTTGTAAAAGCATTCAAATACCTCTGCATATACTCGCGATACATCTGCGTTTAAAATGTTTGGAATATATTTTCCATAGCTACTTTTCAGAAATTCCTTTTTAAATACCATTACCTTAAAGCTGCCTGAAGGCAGCCTATATTCGCAAGTAACTCCATCAGTCTTACCTTTTAAAACTTTTACATCTGTTTCTGGTTGAGTGTCTTGAACTGCAAGTATAATATTGTAGCCTGGATCAGCCCGTTCCATTCTGAATACGCACGGACCTTTCATTTCGCTGCATTGTTCAAGAATAAGATTCTTTGCCCTCATTCTTTTTGACAAAAGAGGTGAATCCCAAATAGCACTTTCCATAAATGTATTAATTAACCGTATACTGATATTTAATTTTTGAGCTCTTTTCAGAACAAGGTCAAAAAGCTCAAAAAATTCTTCTGAAAAAAACTCAGGCATCATACCTGGTACAGGCTTAATTGCAAGTCCGCCAAAACCATAAGCGGCCATTAAAGAGATCTGATCAATTATTTCTTTCTCACTTATTTTCAGATTCCAGATCCAGATCCCCCAAGGCTGGAAATCCCGATCAGGTTTTGCCAAAACTGCTTTCAAATTTTTCAAACCAATCTCCTGCTAAAGATTGAAGCACATCTGTATCAAAAACAAGAATGATAAACGTCTTTACTTTTACTTCTTTTGAGACATAAACAGCCAGATATGAATCAAATTATATAAAGTATAACTATAATATACGAATCCAGTAACCCGTGTTATTCCTGTCCTGAACAATTTTTATAAATCATTCAAAATGAAACAACCTGAACTTAAAAATTAAATTGTGTAATAAAATTTGCCAAAAAATGCTTATAAGATACCTGCTGAAAATCAGCTCTATCTTCTGTAATAACAAATTATTAAGTTGTTTTAAAAATATTTTTTTTATTATTCAGGATAACACCTTTTAAACTCTATTTCAGTTAGTTTTCTTAATGGTCTTATATTTTTCTGAATATTTTCATAATTATTACATAAAAAAATTAAAACCATACTGATAATAAATCTTATCAAATCCCAAATAAAGACGATTAATTTAGCATTAGACCCCTGAGAACTACACCTGGCACAGAAAGGGGGTTAGGAATGTGAGAATATCAGATCTACTTTACATAGGGGATTGAACAGACATCATATATTTTTATTCAAATCCACGTAAAAAGACCCGTAAAGAAAATATTACAAATCAGGTAAACCTTAGGGGATTTAGTAACGACACCTGGACTGTCATACATAGAAGGAAAAATTAATGGAGCATAGGAGTTTAATTACTGACACGTTTAAACCCTTGAGTTTCAGTCGGATAAAACATTATTCTTCTATAACAAAGTATTAACAGAAAGAATTATTCATAAAGGAAAGGGATTTTTCGGTGGATCTGCCGAAATGTTAAACTAATCACTTGATCGAAGAGCACCAAGAGCAAGGCCAATAGCTCCGCGAGCATCGAATGCTTCTTTAAAAAAAGCGCTTTCAACATATCCGATTTTTTTCAAATCCCAGGTTCCCGGCAAATATACAACTGTCTTTTCGGTAGCTAAAGCGAGCGAAATTTCACTGAGTGTCCCATATTTTCCGGGAAACGCAATTATTACATCTGAAGAATGAACAACCAGAACATTTCTGGCTATGCCCAACCCTGTAGGAATGGCAATATTAACATATGGATTTGCATCTGTTTTTTTAAGCCCCGGAAGAATTCCGATAACAGTACCATGATTATCAGAACACCCCTTACTGGCGGCTTCCATAATGCCACCAAGGCCACCACACACAAGAACTGCACCATTTTTGGCTATATGTGCGCCTGTTTCGTAAGCAATCTTATAATCATCCTTATTACACTGAGAAGCACCGATTATCCCGATAACAGGTTTCAAAACAGACATTAATCCTCCATCTATTCACCAATAATTTTAATCAAAACTCTCTTTGGTCGGCGTCCATCAAATTCACCATAGAATATTTGTTCCCAGGGACCAAAATCCAACCTGCCATCCGTTACAGCAACGACCACTTCTCTACCCATGACCTGTCTTTTCAGATGCGCATCACCGTTATCTTCAGCCCCATTATGATGATACTGAGAAACAGGCATATAAGGAGCGAGTTTTTCGAGCCATGCATCAAAGTCTTTAATCAATCCTGATTCATCATCATTAATATAAACACTGGCAGTGATATGCATTGCATTTACAAGACATAACCCTTCCTTAATACCACTTTCAGTTAAAGCATCAATAACCTGATCTGTAATATTGATATAATCCCGTCTGTTCCTGGTATTAAAGGTTAAAACCTTTCTGAAAGATTTCATAACTCCATCTCTTTTGTCTTTTCTTGAAGTTCTTTGCGTCTTTTTTCAAATCCCACTTTTCCCAATAAAGCAAACATATTCTTCTTATATGCTTCAACACCAGGTTGATCAAATGGATTAACTCGCAGTAGATATCCGCTAATTGCTATTGCTTTTTCGAAAAAATAGAAAAGTTGCCCCAACGTATCGGCACAACGATCTTCCAGCTCAATTGTAGATACCGGAACACCACCATCAAGATGGGCAAGAAGGGTTCCGCGGTATGCATTTATATTAATTTCTTCAAAACTTTTTCCTGCAAGGTAATTCAATTCATCACTGTCATCATCAAACTTTGGTATGCAAAGAGTACGTGAAGTCTTTTTTAAAACCATAAAAGTTTCAAAAACATTACGAACTCCCTCCTGCATCCATTGGCCCAAAGAATGAAGATCTGTAGTATAATCCAGTGCTGCAGGAAAGATTCCCGTTCCGTTTTTACCTTCACTTTCACCAGCAAGCTGCTTCCACCATTCACTTATAAAATGAATCTGAGGGGCAAAAGCAGCCATTACCTCATTAGTATATCCTTTTCTAAAAAGAATGTTCCTTACAGCAGCATAATGACCAGAGAGGTTATTCTCCAAATTATCTCCGCAACAAAAACCCATTGCAGTTTCTGCACCCTCAAGCAACTTTCCTATATCGATTCCAGCAGCAGCAATTGGAAACAAACCCACCGGAGTTAATACAGAAAATCTTCCACCTACATCTGAAGGAATATCAAAAGTTGTATAACCTTCCTCATCAGCAAGCTTCCGTAATGCCCCTTTTGATGGATCTGTGGTAGCAATTATTCTTGAAGCAGCTTCTTTTTTACCATATCGGTTTTCCATCCATTGTCGAATAACCCTGAATGCGATACCTGGTTCTGTGGTAGTTCCACTTTTGGAAATGACATTTACAGAAACCCTTTTGTCTTTGACCAGATCAAGAAGATCAGCAATGTAATCAGAATTTATAGAATGACCACAAAAAAGAACCCTGGGTTTTCTTGTATCTTCAAAGGTTGAAGACATATACTCAATTGCAGCACGAGCCCCCAGATACGATCCACCTATGCCGATACAGATCAGCACATCTGTTTTCGACCTGATTTCTTCTGCTTTTTGACTGATAACTCCTACGTTTTTTTTCATAGTTCGCGGGAGGTCAATCCAACCCAGAAAATCGTTACCAGGTCCACTACGATCCTTGAGCATTTTTTCTGCTGATGCTATTGAATTATTATATAGTTCGATTTCATCTCTTGAAACATACTCACCTGAAAACTGATCATTATAAAAAATTTTCGGAGTCGACATAATTTACCTTTTGTTTAAATTTTTAATCACTGTCTATAATATTTTCACCATCAAGTTTTTTTTATTTAAATTAAACAGAGTTGATATAGTAATATTGATTCACAGAAATCGTTGTATCATACTTTTTTCTCTTACAGCCGGTCTTGCTATCGACATCATAATAACACCACTTTTGAAAATAGTTACAGTGCCGGTAGACTCCGATATTGTGATTGCCAAAGCATTAGTACAAGCTGTAATCCCCGCTGCTGCTGCGTGCCTGGCACCGAAACCACCTGGCAGCGGTGGTAATTCTTCCGTTGGCGCAGGCCGCAAATAGCTTCCGGCAGATAACACAATGCCGTCTCCTGTAATTATAAACGCTCCATCAATACTCGCAAACTCTTTAATTGTCTCAACCAAACCCGGATCAAGTATATTTCGTTCTGCCTCACTATATCCTCTGAAAGGATTGATAATGAGCTGGCGAACATACGCGTTTACGGTATTAGTGTCACCAACCACGAAGATGGTACCGATTGGTTTTCCTTCCCTTCCTTCAACAGCGATTTCACCAGCAAGGCCAATTATCCTTTCAAGCACTTCAGGTTTTACATCAGGAGGAAGAATATTTTGTGCCGTAGAAAAGAAAAACTCATACTCCAGTGCAATGTCAATAGCTACAATAGTATCAAATACTCCATTTTTTGAATTTCCCGACAAACATACGACCCGGTCCTCTCTTCCAAGTAAATTCCTCGACAAGGCCAATAAAATTCCGATTTTCATCTGTCCAGTCCTTGAAGCCGGTATTGAAGGCGCCTGAAGCAATCCAGCCACTTTTTTGTCATTAACAAGATCGAAACGGGTTTTATTACTTGTGACAAGAATCAACTTTGGTTTTAATTTGAACTGATCTAAAAAATCATTTTCCCGAACAGTATCAGCAAATACCATTATTGCACTGGCTTTAATATCTCTGGCCAGACTGATTGTTGAACTTATTAATGGATTAATAATCTTCTTTGTAGCAGTTTTTTGTGATTTTTCTTCAGGAACACCTTTTTTTAATGAAGTAATTATATTTTTAATCCCGACAGGTCCTTCATATGACAATATCTGCTCCCTGACAGCATCAGATTTAAAAAAGGCAGCCAGTTCTGAAAGAATCTGTATTTGACGATTATTATCTGCATCGTCTCTTGCAACCAGCAGGACAATAACATGGGCCAAAGCCCCCCTGGCAGCATCATATTTGATACCAGCCATACTACGCCCTACAACTATGGCGAACTCCTCTTTTATCGGTCCTCTTGCCTGAGGAAGAGCAAGCCCCTGTCCGATAAATGTTGATGCAGATTCTTCTCTTTTTAAAATTTCATCAATTATGGTCTTCTGTTTTTTTACATCCAGTGCTTTACATAAAAGCAAAGACAATTCACGAATAGCTTCAACTTTCTCTTCCGCTTTAAGCTCAACAACTGTTGGCATTACCAGATATTGTTCAAAAGACAATGCTACCTCCAGTTCTCACCAATTACAGCAGCAAAATAGTTAATTATATCACTATTTTTTGTATATATCATATAATTATTTATTGTAATTGCATTTAATTTTAAAAGCTGCGAAATCCCCGATTCAACCAGTTTAGTTTCAGACACTGATTTTAACATTTCGATATTTCTATTTTCACTGCTCAAAAATTGCAAAAGTGAAGATGCGTTTTCAGATATCTGGTTTATTGGTACCTTTAATTTTCCTTTAATTAAAATCGCCACAATGTGTATCGGTAAAATACAAAAAAGTGAAAGAAACTTTTTATTAATCACTTCACCAGCTTTTTGCATAGAAACCCGATGTGCCGAAAACTCATCCCTGGCATTCCGGATAAGATTTTTTTCAATGTCAACGATAGACCTTACAGAAACCGTTTCATTAAAATCTACATAGACATCCCCAAATTTTTTTCCAGTATATCTGGAAAAAAACATTGGAAGGAATGCCATAATATCAGCTCCAAAATAATATCCATTTCCAATAATACGCTTAAATATGTTATTACTTCTTCTCCTTAAGCTTTTTCCTTTTTGCAACAGGCCAAACCACGGAAGATCCGGAGGAAACTCATATGAAACAGACGCTATCAACAAATTTACATCATCTGAAAGGTCCTTTGCCTGACAAAGAATTGCAGCTCCAAGAACTCCACTCTTAATTTCCATAGCTTTTCCAGAATAACTTCTCCCACCTTCAGGAAAAACAATAACCGGTTCCCGGTTTTCCAGCATCGTAATTACATTCCTGCATAAATTACGAACATAATTACGTTCAAATCCATTATCCCTTTCCACAGTAAAAGCACCCAGAGACTTGAACCATGGACCAATTACAGGTAAACCTGTCAGATTGTCACCGGCAGCAAATCTCAAATTTTTAAAGCCCATCTTGTGCAGGAGTATTCCTATCAGAATATAATCGATATGACTCCTGTGGGTACTGATAACCATTAAAGGGCGTTTCTGGATTTCTGATGCATCCAGATGTGGACCTCGAATATGAATATTACTGAAATTGGATTTAAAAAAATTATCAACGCTGTTGTGAACACCGCAGACAATATCATGATATGAACTCATGTACAAAACCTGCCATGACAAATAATACTAAAACAATTTATTAAAAATAGGATTTGTTACATCTAAAACCAAGTAATACCTATATCGGATAATTAATTTAATTCTCGCATATTGAGCAAATTCATATTCAACCAGGAGGAAACTGGATGTAAAAACAACAACAATTAAAATAACTGCAAATTACTGGTGACTTAAAATGCTTCAGAAATAAAATACATGATTGTTGTTAAATAATTTCATGTAGTATTACTCACTACATTTTTCAGAAAACAAATATTATGTTCCGATTGTGACAAACATCAATTCACCTGTATTTGCGTTACAAGCTCAAACAAGCGATTTATAGAATCAGATAATTCTATATAATACGTTCATAACTTTCCTGGAGGGATATTATCATTTTAAACGCAGCGGGTATACAAATTCCACTTATGGCAGACATTTTTTTGCAGCAGTATCCTAAACAGATTGGACCATGAATGCTAAATTGAATTTGGCTATTCAGTTTTTAAATAAAACCATATATCCCCCTCTCCCACTGGTACACTTTGCAGATACACAAAACCAGATAAGGAAAGGAGGTATTTGACCAAAATCTATTAGCCTTTTTCAGGCTACATCTTCAACAATATCGTCATTGTTCTCTTTATCTTTATCTCTGTTTATTTCGAAACTTTCACCTTCACTTTTCATCTGCTCAATAAGATCTTCCCTTCCAATCAATTGTAAATGACGAATCCTTTTGTATTCATTACGGTGTTCGGGACAGTATTTTGGATAGATATACTGACGAGGATATATTTTGACTTCAAACTGATGATCACACCCTTCAAGAGCACAATTCATCACCATGGTAACAACTTCAGTATAATTATGCTTGAATGTCTGATTTTTGATGTTTACATCTTCAGGCTTTGTCCTTTTTCGAATACGATACCTGTCCTGTCGATGCTCCGGACAATATTTCGAAATATGGATTCCAAAAAAAATTTTTCCACAACCGGGATACTGACATTTTTTCTCCCGGAGCTTCTGACGTCTTCGTGACTTTGGTAATTGCATATAAGGATGTCCTCCACCACTGAAAAGGGGATAATTGTTGAGGGTTGATAATTAATTGCTGGATTATTTCTATTTTCATCAGGCGTTTATAATATATCGATATTAAATAAAAAAAGCAACTTATTAATGAATATTTTTTTTGATACAATTTATCTTTCGTCCACTTTTTTAATTTGTAATGGCTTATTTTTCAACAAGTTATCATAACTATTGACACCAATTGAAGAGAAACGTATATTGGCACTTCGGACTTTGCAATTGGAACTACCGTTTTGTCAAAAGCTCATTCATTCCGGATGTCACTGCAGAAACTCAACAATCTGTAAAAACTTGATCTCACATCTAATTCAAAAGAATCATTCAACATTATGTACCTTATCACTCCCAGATACTATAATTATATTTAAGAGTAATACTGAAATACCAATTACGAACGCTTTCGATCAATATTTACAACAACTCTTTAACGGTTACAATGAAGTCTCAATCCGATATGGTCTCGATATCACAAAAAATTATTACAATTCCTCCTGTTCTTGATCGCAACTGGGTAGAACAATCCAATTCACTTTTATGCGAGAGAAACAGGAATCTTATTCTTGACCTTTCTAAAACAGTAAGAATAGATTCGGCCGGATTATGCTTTATAAAGCTTTTGAACTTACAATGTAAAAACTCTGGCAAAAAACTGATTCTTCGCAATATTTCATCAGATCATCTTAATCTTCTAAAAACCTGCAATTTTCCGTTTCAAGATAAAGAATCACCCGATTCATTTAAAAACAGCTTTTTTGTAAGTACAGGTGATACTTTTATAAAGTTTATGAATAATTCTGTTCATGCCCTTTCAGTTTTAACCGAGATGCTTTACTGGGGCACATTTGGCCTGTTAAAAAAACAGGATTTTAAACGGGGAGCTCTTGGTGAACAAATGTATCAACTGGGATACAAGGCATTCGGAATTGTAACACTGTTATCATTTCTAATCGGAATTGTGCTGTCCTTACAATCTGCAATGCAGTTGAGGAATTTTGGTGCTGGTATATTTCTGGCACCTCTTATAGGTATTACGATGGTTCGTGAAATGGGACCACTTCTAACCGCAATCATTCTTGCAGGTCGGACCGGAAGTGCTACGACAGCAGAAATTGCAACCATGGGAGTTGGTGAAGAGCTTGATGCACTTCAGACAATGGGTATTAACCCTATCCAGTTTGCGGTTGTACCTAAATTCTGGGCAATATCCATCACTATGCCAATCCTTTCAATTCTGGCTACCGCAGCCGGTATTCTGGGAGGATTCTTTGTAGCGATTTTTTACCTTGATCTCTCATCATCAATTTTCTGGGGAGAACTCAGCAAGCATCTGCATTTAAGGGATCTTAATGCAGGATTTATAAAATCAGTAGTTTTTTCGTGGTTAATAATATGGATCGGTTCATATTACGGTCTTAGAGTCAGAGGAGGTGCTGAGGCTGTTGGACGGGAAACTACTGCCAGCGTTGTTACAGGTATTTTTATCATTATTCTGGCTGATGCAATTTTCTCTTTTATTTTGTAAGGTTTTATTGTGCTGAATCCTTTAAAAAAAGATATTGTTAGAATTAATAATCTGGTAGTCAAATATGGTGAAAATACCATTCTTAATGATATTTCAACCCGTTTTTATTCATCAGAAATAAGAGTGATTCTAGGAACATCAGGGTGTGGAAAAACGACTCTTCTAAAATCAATTATTGGATTATTGAAACCATTTTCTGGAACAGTTTATATAGAAAATACAGAAATTAAAGATCAGGATGATCCTGAAACGGTTAAAATTTTGAAAAAAATTGGAGTTCTTTTTCAAAATGGTGCATTGCTTGGGTCAATGACAGTTGGAGAAAATGTAGCATTACCTCTTCAAATGCATACAAATCTGCCCGATTCCATTATTAAAGAGATTGTCCAATTAAAACTGGCCCAGGTAGATCTTCCAAATGCTTCTGAGCTATATCCCGGAGAACTTTCTGGTGGGATGAAAAAACGAGCAGCTCTTGCACGTGCTCTTGCCCTTGATCCCCCTTTGCTGTTCTGTGATGAACCATCAGCCGGACTTGACCCGGTAACTTCTGCAGGACTGGATGAATTACTTCTCAAGATTCGAAAAACTCTCGGAATTACAATAATTGTTGTAACACATGAACTGTTATCTATAGAAAAGATCGCAGATAATATCACATTTTTAAGCAAAGGTGCTCTGTTGTTTGATGGTCCGCTCAAAGATGCACTTGCTCTTGAAAAAGGGCCTATTGTTGACTTTTTTAAAAGACACGAACCCAAAAATAAATTTCATCTATCCAATACCACTGACTTTTTTGTGGAGAATATTAAATGAGTATATCACGATCTCAACGTGCACGACTTGGGGTATTTGTAATTACAGGTATAGTCCTTCTGGCTGTTTTTACAGCAATTCCACTGGGATTAAAATTAACCGACAGATATAATACCTATATCGCTTTCTTTGAAGGTGAATCTCTAAGCGGCCTTGAACAGGGTGCAGTAGTAAAATTTAACGGAGTACCAATTGGTAAAGTTGAAAAAATCTCATATTCGCCATCCGACCTTTCAAGAGTACATGTAGAATTCAAAATTCAGGAAGACTTTCCCATGAAAGTTGATATGGTTGCCACAAGCGGTTCAATGGGTATCACGGGGCTTAAGTATGTCGAAATAACAGGCGGAAGCAACGAGTCGGAACTTTTAAAACCTGGTTCTGAAATACCTACACGCATTTCCACTATTTCTTCTATTACCGGAAAAGCAGAATCAATAGTTGCAAAAATAGAACTTTTACTCAATCATCTCAATCAGATCTCAAATCCTGACAGTTTACGCAGTATAAAAACGATTCTGGATAATGTAGCAGATATAACTTATAACGTTAAAGGATTTGTAAAAGAATCAGCTCCACAGATTAATGGAATAGCCTCTTCATCACAAAACATATTGACAAAGATTGACAATATTGCCTCAGATGTTAAACTTTTAACAGGATCATTCAGCAGCACGATTTCTGCCAAGCGAATCAATTCTACGCTCAATGAGATTGATTCAACCGTGGTATCTCTGAAAAACCTGTCTATAGATCTATCTTTGATGATACGACAAAGCAGAGAAGATTTTATTGTAGGAATGGAAAATATCAGGGAAGCAACTGAAAATGCAAATCAGTTAACCAAAATTCTGGCAGAAAATCCTTCATTGCTGCTAAGAGGTGAATCGCAAAAACGAAGGGAAATCCGATGAAAAAACGGATCGTCAGGCCGCTTCTGTTCAACTTGATGGCTGCTGTTTCAATCATAATCTTTGGTTGTGGGAAAGTTCCAGTCAAGGAGTATTACATTCTGAACTACTTGCCAAATACTGATAAAAACAAAATGCAACAAAAGCCATATCAGGTCACGATCAGATTGAAAGAGTTTGATATTGAAGAAGCTTACAACCGGCCTCAAATTGTATACCGGCAAAGCCCGTTTCAACTCAGATATTACATATACCGTGTCTGGGCTGTAAAACCAACCAGAATGATAACTGATCTGGTTTACAAACATCTGACCTCTGCAAATCTGGTAAGCAGTATTATCAGAAGATTTGATGAAGGTCCCAGACCTGATTATGAACTGTCTGGTATGATTGAAGCCCTGGAAGAATATGACAGTGATGAATTATGGTTCGCGCATCTGGCATTCAGACTCAGGCTTGTACGTTTAAATGATGGGAAAACTGTTTATACCCGCCACTTTGATCATCGTAAACGGGTTTTCCAACAAGAACCAGAGTATGTAATACGTGAGATGTCCTCGTTAATGGAATACGCAATGGCACAGGCAATCAATGATATAGATGTCAGACTTGCTGAAGAACTTGGTCACAACAGGTTACAAATCACTCCTGAAACCGAACAATCAGCAGAAGATACCTCAATAACCGAGGATGAATAATTATGACACTAATTCTTTCTCTTCTTTTCATTAATTTTTTATTCAGCATCTCTTTTGGTGCATTACCCCCGGAATTACCTGGGAAAGAGATAAAACAGGATGATATTAACTGGTTGCTCCCAAATGATTCTATTCCCTCAACAGAAAAAAATGTAAAAAAACCTCTGACCTGGTATGATAAAGCTGCGAAGACCTGGCTTGCACCTCCTCTGTCGGAACAGATGGCTTCAGACAGAACAAACATCCCAATAGGTAAAGGTGCTGTTTTTGTTCCCAGATTTTCTGATCCGGAAAACGAACCTGATATAGAAATTATCGGTCCTGATGGATCAATTTTAACCACTGGCAAATCTGGTTCCTCATTACCCCTTGAACCGGGAAATTATCATGTAATGCTTGGAAACGGAACACACAGGCAAAGGATCACTCGTCAAATCGAAATAATTGAATCCAAAACGGTTCCTGTTCTTCCCGATTGGTGCGGATTACGTATTGAAACAGTAGATACAACAGCCACATCTTTCAGAGGTGAATATGAGCTGGTACGAATCGATAAATTTGAACCGTTTGGAAGGGGGTTCGGTGCAGATCCCGTGCTGGGTGAATCAGTTAAAACATGGATACTAAAACCAGGCACTTATAAAATACTTGGTAGAGGTGAAGGTTATAATACCATGGTTAATTTCATTACAGTCCGTCTGCTTCCAGGTGAGCTGGTAAATTTAACACTGGTACAACGTCCTGAAGATGGAATTATACTGGGTGGTGGAAATATAAATTTAACAACAGGAACCAAACTGACTTCAAACTGGAAATATGGAGCAAATATCGGTGGTACTATACAATTTAACGGAGAAATCGACAAAAGAGAAGAACATGGCAGTTCGATATCATCAATCCTGAGTTTCCGGGCAAATTTATGGGTAAACTATAATAAAGAACCTTATGAATGGTCTTCATTTTTACGCCTTGACCAGGGGTTCAATCTTTCGGAAAGAAATTTTTCCAATATATCCAGTGGTGCAGATGATTTCAGAATTTCTTCCCTTTTTATCTGGAGATTTCTACCATGGTTTGGTCCTTACGGCCGTGTTGAAATGAATACAAATTTATTACCAAGACGAATCAGGCGTGAAAAATTTAATGAATTTTGCATAATAAATAAAGATTCAAGCATTGACCTGAACTGTTTCGACTCTACATCATCAATTACAATAGGCCCTTCCTTTTCTCCATTTATTGTTGAAGCTGGAGCTGGAACAAATCTTGATCTTCTTAGCACCAGTTTTATGGACCTTAAGTTCAGAGCCGGAACAGGTGCTTCATATAGTAAATTCTCGAACAATTACAGAAGTATAAACATAGTATCAACAGATACTGCCAAGATTGATGAATCAATTGACTATAACCGCCTTAACAACAGCTTAATCCTTACACCTGAAAACAAAACAAGTGTTTTCGAATTCGGTCCCCAGACATCAATAAATACAAGTATCCGCATAGGAAGACTGGGAACTGCAGGTGCAGAATTAAAAGTTTTTGCCCCGATTGTACCAGAAATGCGATTTACACGTCCGGATTATGAGCTAATAACCACCTTAAGCTGGCATCTTACAAGTGCAATCACACTGGACTATGATTTTAATTACCAGTTGAAACAACCCGATGATAAAGATGCTCAAATTGAAAAAAGTATCCATAGAATCTGGTTAAGGTTTTCATACACCAGCAGATAATATGATACGCATAATCTCATACAACGTCATGGTAAAAACAATTCAGTTAATCATGATCCGAGATGATCTTCCATAAATCCTTGAATATTCAGCCAGTTTTTGTATCTGTATACGACTCAACTGTTCTTGTGACACTCTCCATTCCCAATTTCCTTGAGGTACAGCAGGCTGATTCATCCTGCTGGCTGAATCAAGCATGAGTATATCCTGAAGCGGGATAATTGCTATATCAGCAACTGAACTTTGTGCAAGCCGAATTAATTCCCATACGACTTCTTGATCTGAACATGAACCACCAATATACTGGTATAAACGTTCGATTTCATCTTTGCCAGCTTCATTCTGAAGCCATCCAAGCGTAGTATTATTATCGTGTGTTCCTGTATATACTACACAATTACGTTCATAATTATGAGGTAAATAGGGATTTTCCGGATTATCTTCACCAAATGCAAAATGCAGTACTTTCATTCCTGGTAATCCATAATGTGATTTAACCTCAACCACATCAGGAGTAATAATACCCAGATCTTCAGCAATAACAGGAAATCCAGGGAAATATTTGATCAAGGTATCAATAAAATTCCTTACCGGAACATCATTCCATTTGCCATTAATTGCAGTTTTTTCTCCTGCCGGAATTTCCCAATACTGAACCAAACCCCTGAAATGATCAATTCTCACGATATCAAATCTCGAAAACATTATGCTCATTCGCTGAATCCACCACTTGAAATCTGTTTTAAGCAAGGCATCCCATGAATAAACCGGATTATTCCAGAGCTGGCCTGTTGAACTGAAGTAATCCGGGGGAACACCCGAAACACCACTGGGCTCTCCATCTTCATTTAATTTGAACAGGTTTCGATTAACCCATACATCAGAACTCTCAAAACTGACATATATAGGAATATCTCCTATAACAGTTATTCCTCTACTCATACAATACTGTTTCAGTTTTATCCACTGTTTAAAAAAGATATATTGCAGGAATTTTTCCTGCCTAAGTGCATCTGCTTCTATGGATGCTACAGCGGTTAGTTCTGTTACATCCCGACTTTTCAGCATCATAGGCCACTTATTCCAGGCTAAGGTTCCCAAGCGTTTTCCTATAACCATGAATAATGCGTAATCATCAAGCCAAAATGATTGTTGGGAACAAAAATTTTCATAATGCTCATCTGTTCCTGAACCAATCCAGTTCTTGCAAGCTTTTTCTAGAACAGAATATTTGTAACTGCGAACAGCGTCATAATCGACTCTGTTTGTCGGGAATTTTATATTATGCTCAATATCATGTTTACTTAATAATCCATCATCAACCAGAGAATGCAAACTGATTAATAGAGGATTACCTGCAAAAGCCGAACTGCTGAAATAAGGTGATTCGCCATTATCTGCATTACTTGGATTAAGCGGAAGTACCTGCCAGTATTTTTGACCGGAATTACAAAGCATGTCAACAAAATGATATGCATTTAACCCCAAATCCCCAATCCCCTCATTTGAGGGCAGAGATGTAATATGTAATAGAACGCCACTGCCACGATCAAACATAAAAAATATCCTCTTTCCCTAATTCAAATTAAATTTCTCTGTAATATTGTTATCCAAAGCTGTTTTTACAGCCCTCGCTGCAATAATTAAGTTGTCCCCTGGATTTTCAAGTTCTGTTTCCAGATCTGTCAGTCCCTGTTCCAGAAAATAATTCCTCAACAAACCGGGAATTTTGGTAAGATCAAATGGTTGCCTTGACTCCAAAGAAAATGTTGTGTCATAAGCTTTTAGAAAAACTGTAACTGCAGTTAAAAACCATAAATCTGCCCATTTTTCAAGAGATTTGACAGAAGCAGATGACACTGCAAGCGATTGGTATAAAGCTGTTGCTACAGCCTTGTGAAAAGAGTTTACTATTCCGGCCACATCCCTTAAAGGAGAACGCTTCAGGCGACGTTCGCTCAATGCTGAACCTGAAGGCCCTCTGAAATCTTTTATAACAAAATCATTACCTATGTTCAGAAATTGATTCAGATGACAATTACCATGTATCCGCGTTTTTAAAATGGACAGATCCATATTAAGAATCGTTCCGAAAATATCAAGTATTCTTTGTTCACTTGAAATTACTGGTTTTGCATATTCAGACAAGTACACAGGCAATTGATCAATCTGCCTTCGAAGACCGGAAATAACTCTACGAGCTTTGGTTCTCATAGACTGGTAAAGTGACCTCTGATATAATTTTGTAAACGATTCAGGTTCAAAGTCTTCATTGTCATCAACCAGGAGAAAAGCGAAGTGCATTTTTGCTGTCTTTATACCGATTTTTTGAACCATATCGGTAAAAGCACCTAATGCAATTGATGATGAATTTGTTGTTGTAAACAGTCTGTTCAATTCATTTATATCATCACCAATGCTCTCATTCAAACCTTTTGATAATATTTCTTCCAGAAATTTGATAGCTGAATCCAGTGCAAGATTCCATGCTGTTCCAGTATTTTTAACATAGGAATTCATGACACCCAGAACACTGATTTGAGAGCCATTGCGATACTGAACAGCACCCATAAAAAGAGGTGACGGAGTTAAAACAGCCTGTTCAGAAAGAAACTTCCCCACTTCGACATCAGACCTTATCCCTTCTTCAAGTCTGCGATATAACCGGAAATGAAAATCTGTACCATACTGAAACGATGTACTCAATGCTCCTGATTTAAGAATATTTACTCCAAATGGTACAAATTTCCTGAGACCACGAGGAAGCATTGCTCCGGAATAACCTTCTATTACTCCCTGCTGACCACTTAATTTACGAGGCGTAGACACTAATTTCAAAAATGCAGTATGCAGTTTACTACTGAAAGCACAGTCATATAGAAATCCTTCTGTAGTACCAGTTAATCTCGCCATAATCATACCCGTATTTCCCCTTACAGCTTCTTTTATCATTTCGCATGAACAAACTGACAAAGGAAGCATTACAGTATCGGATATACCCTGTATATATGTCACACTGATAATCAGAATTACAATGTCAGTTTCACCATTTATTTTAATCAAATCCAGAATACGGGTTTCCTTGACAGGAAGTTTTCTGCACCCGGCCGTTTTCCTTACCTGAAGATAACCCGGGAGAATATGTTCTTCTATCATATCCCTGTTTGTACCTTCAAAAAGACCTGTCCATACATTATGAACACACAATTCCGGTATTTCAAAACTGGTTCGATGACTTTCAAGATTTTCTACTTTTTCCAGGTAAAGCCAAAAATAATCATGGAAACCCATTGTAAGTATATATGGTGTTTCCTGAATCTGAGGGAAATGATTATCACTAAATATATCCTTGGGTACATATCCCGCATATTTTAACAAGTCAAGAGAAACCGACTGTGAAAATCTTGACAGGTTAACAGCAATCAGAATTATCTCATTCCCATAACTCCTTACGAATGTCAGAATACTTGCATTATCAGATTTTATAAATTCCATTTCCCCTCTTGCAAACGCCTTATACTTCTTTCTCATTGCGATTACCCGTTTCATCCACCATAGCATTGAAGAAGTATTTTGCTGTTGAGTTTCAACATTTAACGCTTCAAAATGGTATTCAGAATCTATAATGACCGGCAAAAAAAGTTTATGAGGATTTGCTGTTGAAAAACCGGCATTGCGATCAGCATTCCAATGCATAGGTGTACGGACACCGTTTCTGTCGCCTAAATAGTGATTATCTCCCATTCCTATTTCATCACCATAATAAATGATCGGCGTTCCAGGAAGAGAGAAAAGTAAAATATTCATAATTTCCATTCGCCTTCGACTGTTACGCAACAAAGGTGCTAAACGCCGCCTGATACCCAGATTTATTCGTGCACTCTGATCATGAGCATAATATCGATACATATAATCCCGCTCTTCATCAGTAACCATCTCAAGCGTAAGCTCATCATGATTTCTAAGAAAAATTGCCCATTGACAGTTATCTGGTATTCGCGGAGTCTGCTCCAGAATGTCAACCAGTGGAAACCAGTCTTCCATCTGAAGTGCCATAAACATTCGCGGCATTAAAGGAAAATGAAAAGCCATGTGACAAATATTGCCACTACCAAAATATGCAGTTGAATCCTCAGGCCACTGATTGGCTTCTGCCAACAGAACCCTGTTTTCATAATTTTCATCAATATAAGATCTGAGTTTCTGAAGAAATTTGTAGGTTTCGGGGAGATTCTCACACATTGTCCCTTCTTTTTCATACAGGTACGGTACAGCATCAAGTCGCATACCATCAACTCCCATTCCCATCCAGAAATCAATTATACTGAATATTTCCCGATGAACGAGTGGGTTTTCAAAATTAAGGTCTGGTTGATGAGAATAAAACCTATGCCAGTAGTAAGCCTTGGCAACAGGATCCCACGTCCAGTTAGAAGACTCAAAATCCTTAAAAATTATTCTGGCTTTTTTATACCGATCGGGTGTATCACTCCATACATAATAATCCCGCTCTGGTGAGCCCGGTGAAGAACGTTTTGAACGCTTGAACCAAAAATGCTGATCTGAAGTATGATTTATGACAAGCTCTGTAATAATCTTCAAACCTCTCTTGTGTGCTTCTCTTAAAAACTGTCTGAAATCTTTCAATGTTCCATAAGAAGGATGTATACCCATATAATCGCTGATATCATATCCGTCATCCCGAAGCGGAGAGGGATAAAAAGGAAGGAGCCAAACAGCTGTTACGCCTAGATCTTCTAAATATCCCAATTGCTGTGTCAAACCAGGAAAATCACCAATACCATCACCATTACTGTCTTTAAATGATTTTACATTTAACTGATAAATCAGTGCATCTTTATACCAGAGAATATCACTTTTCAGGCGGCTCTTTTCTATCATCCGGATTCCTTCTAATTTCTGAAAATTGCATTGGCTTGTATATCAAATTTTTATGAAGACAAATATAAAACCTGATTTCCATTATCTTCAAAATGAAATCAAATAATCGCATGATTATAAAACTTTAATATAAGTATGATTTTCTTTCAAACAATTTCTGCCTGAATAACAGCCACTAATTGGGCAATTCTGCTTTTTTTATAAAATCTGCGTGTCTTAACCCAATGCATACCAGAAAAAGACCTGGTTTAAAGTAATCATTACTATTTCGATTTTTAAAAACACTGATATCAGAATACCCAATTGAAATTACAACCCTGCTTTAACTAAACCTTATACATAAAATTATCAGTTTTTTTAAACAAATGTGATCTCTGTCACATTCGCGGAATCCAAAATGATGTAACTTATTATCGAATAGAATGAATGTGCGCTTTCTTTTCACTCAATGGTAGAAAAACAGGAGTGCTTTAGCACTCCTGTTTTCTAAAAATCAAACAGCAACGATTTCAACATTTTACCTTTACAGCTTTTGATTATATCCGATACATTAAGATTAAACATAATTTGATTGCAGAATTGATTTGTCAAATTGCACCCAAAATCCACCTATATATCCGTTCTGATTAATAAATACAAAATACGGATAACCTCACTGATATCTTATCAGAAAAATCAGATTAAAACACTGGTAAACTTATTGGGAAAATCTACATATAAATACCAGATGATTAATTAAATGCCTGTGCTCAGATTCATCGGAGAATAAATTGCAAAAGTGAACACTAACTGCGGGAAATATTTCAGGTCAGTGTTGGTCGTTTTGCCATGCAGGCTGTCCAGCGATGCTGCCCATGATACGGTATCGCCAAAAAACAATGTACCGAGATATCACATAGGAGCTGTGCCAAGATAATTACCCTGTTGGTCGGGAGATATAACAATGTAGAAAAAACTCACAAGTCCCTTGATAACGCAGACGACTGCGAAAAAATGACTTCAGCCCGATAACGTATCGTGAGTTCAACCATCCCAAAAGAAATATTAATGTTCAAATAAACTCAAAAACCAACATTCTGTAACAAAAAGAGTCTGAAAGCTTGCTCACTGTTTATTCTGCACAGATTTGACAGATATTCATTTTTCAGTTACTTTTACAGCAACGGAATCCGGTTTGTGGTTTAGCTCCCCCCCCCACTCCTGGCGATACTGTCTGACACTTTGAATATGGACCACCCATGAGTACTGGTTCACCTTTTGAATCAGACACCCACTCAAAAATATTACCTACCATATCATAACCACCAAATTTACTTACACAATTAACTCTGCTTCCAGAAGTTTCAAGCAGGGAAGCACCGTTTTGATTACATTTATGCTCATCCATATTCCAGCCATAAGGATAGGTATACCCTTCCATACCACTGCATGCCCATTGCCATTCTTCGACTGTACAGATCCGTTTACCCTGTTTTTCGCACAATTCTTTTGCCTGTTGATAAGATACTGATCCTTTAACCATCTCACCTTTGCGATTAGGATATTCATAACGATCTACACATACCTTGAAGAATGGTCTTTTTGTTTTTCCGGGAGGCATGTCTACTAAAAACATATCGTCAGGACAAAACAGAGGTTTTGCATATCTTTTTATTGGTTCTTCGAAGCCTTGTGTCGAGTGTTTAATAACTCTGTTAATTTGTGACCGGTTAAATACCTCCTCTTCGCCACTGCGATTTTTAAAAAACACTTCATCACCTTGCTCTTTAACAATTTTCCCTTCAACAATCTTATTTTTTGGTGTCTCTGCTTGCTCATCATTTTCAGTGACTTTTAAATACAATGTATCGAATGGTCCCTGATATTTATCTTTCTTTTTACTCTGTTCACCAGATTGTTTTATTAGTTCTACCTGGCTTATAACAGATCGCTGAATCGGAATAATAGATCCTTCAATATCAAGATTGAGTTCCATATTATTTATTTTGACCAGTTTTCCCTTAAAAACCGAACCGTTTGTGATAGTTATTTCCACTAATGTTTTGTTTACCTGCAATCCCTGTAACTCTTCAAAAGATATAGTTTCAACTTCAGCAGCTTCTTTTTCTGATTTTATTTTTTTCATTGTCTTTTTTGGAGCAGGTTCAATTAATTCATAACTTGAAATGATTGAATGGTTGAAAGTATATGGTTTTCCCTCAATTGTTTCCAATATCAAAGAGGTATCATCCAGAAATTCTATAATCCCGGTTAACTCATCACCTGTTATCAATTTCATTCTGTATTTTGCTTTAAACTGGATTTCAGAAAATTTCTGGCCACTTTCAATAGTTATAGCAGGTGCAGCAAAATTCAATTTTTCTGAAGATTCCAATAATTGACTTCCCTCTTCATTCCACCACGAAACCCACTCCTCTTTTGCATTACCGAATGTTTTCCCTGTTATGCGGGATAAGGCACAAGAACCAATATTCAGAGTAAAAGTAATTATAACATTTTTCGGATCACGGATTCCAGACCGGCTACCTTCAAGCGGAATTTCCTGAAACCGGGTTTCAACAAAATGTTCACATAAAGACATCGAATTATAATCAAGGAAAGGAGATGAAAGAATAAACTTATTTTTTTCGTTTGTTATGTACGTCTGAAGCCAGTCGTCGTAAGAACCTTCTCCTGAATACTTTACGTTCCTTACTTCTGCAACATGAATCGCTTTTGGAAACTTTTCCATAAGAACAGGCACAGAAGCTGAAGCTGCAAGACCAATTGTTCCTAATTTAATGGCTGCATTGTAAGAACCGGAAACCACTTCTTTCGATTCTTGTGATGGCAGTTGTTGCCCGTTTCGCGTAAAGTATGAATATGCTTCGGGTGAATAATAAACAGAGGGGCCTTCCTTGATTTTATTAATCAAAACAGAAATCTGTTCATCAGCAAAACCTGTTGATATCAAAAACAGAAATATAGTAATACCTTTGATTCGCATCCCTCTCCTCCAATAATTCAATCGTTTTGATAACCCGGATAACATGTTTCTCAGTGGGCATTTGCGCTGGGATGATAGATCTTGAGGAAATCTGACATGCAAAAAATTGAGTAAACCTGCTTACTTTACCAATTCACAATCTGATAATTGCTTTTGCAATAACGAATTCTTACAGCAACATACATCTCAGCGCAACTGAGAAATCGTTACTATTCAGGATTAAATATAGTATAATATAACAGGATAGCGGCCATGTGGGCAAATCTAATTATTTTTCGATCCATTTTTCTAATCGAATAACACAATAAAAACTATAATTTTGTCGAATTATATATGGGAGAATATAAAGTTTTCCGTAGAATAAGCCGAAAATATATAATAAACAGTTCTTCAGAACCTGCACCAGGGGGTTTTTATGATGCATCAAAGAGCGGAACCATTTGTTACCCTCGATGACCGCCCCGACAGGGATACCATCATAGAAAAAGACGAAATACTCAGTCTCATAATAGATATCGAGGTTATGTCTACAGAAAAATTCTATGAAAAATATTTTGCTTCTGATAATGGAAGGTAGTTTACCCTGATACCTGAAGGGGCAGGATCGGGCGCAAAGAAAAGTTCATATATTTAGAGTTCTTCGAGCCGGTTTTTTAAGTCGGCCTGAAAAACTTAAAAGTGAAAACAGGCTTTGTGCCCGTTTTTTAATATCTAAACCGATCTCTGGTATACGATAATTAATCTGATTGTGATCTTTTTCTAATATTTCACCCGAAATACACAAACAACATATTAACCTAAACAGCAACAACCCCTTGGCTAGTCTTTTACAAACATTATCATTATGAGTTCATTCATGTTTGTCTGGCCGTATAAAACATAATCTTCAAAACAAACGAAACCCTTTCTTACGCCAAATGCAGCTCTAGCAGGCTCATCAATTGATCGTCTCTGTTTAGGTATATAGCTGGATAATAAATTAAACTCAATAGCCCCAATCAGCTACTTCAAAAAAGCCATTGATCAAGAAGAATTTCTCTACATATTTTTGGCAATTCAGTATTTTTTCCTGAGAATTTGTACATTTATCCATAAACTGTTCAAAAACTCCAAAAAAGGTTTGTATTTCCCGGACTCCTGGATAAAGCTCTATTACTGGCAGATTAGTTTTTATTCTTTTAACCCTGAAATTCTCTTGATTATCTCTTGCTCTTGTTCAATTTTTGTTGCTAAAGCAGATAATTCATCAATATATTTATCTATTTTCTGAATGTGTACAGCTAATTTGTCTGGTTCCGGATGCCTTGGTAACATCTGCTCTTCTGAGGGTGTTTGTTCACTACGTTGTCTAAAAGGAGCAACATGCTCTAACTCTGCATCAGGAATCACTTTAATTCCCTGTTCAAATTCTGGTACCGGATAACTTTCAGATGGTATATCGTTGGAAGCTCTTTTTCTTTTGCTGCGATTGATTATCATGCAGCCCTCCTTTTTAGGTTTTTCTGTAAAAGAATTCGATTAAATCAATCCAAAAATTGAAATTACATCAGAATTATTTTCATAATGCAATAGTAAGATTTACACTTTTCAAGTGTCATCTGGACGAATTTCTTTTACATGAACAAAAACGAGGAATTCTGATACCAGATCAAAACAGCGGCAACTCTCAGATCAAGTTTTTTGCCACAAAGATTATATCGGGCAGATGATGCAAATCAGACAAGGCGAAAATTCATTATTCCACATCCATGCAAGAATCGCACGCAGAAATTGTCCTGATTGGGTAATATCCAAATCAGATCTGACAGGTAATTTGTACCAAATATCGTTTTAAGGTCAATTGTACTTACAGAGATCATTTTTTTTCGTAAATCCGCCAAGCCTCTGTATTTCGGAAATATCAAAGCCTTTATCTGACAATGGAGCTATGATTTCATCAGGTATGTCCGGGGTTGTACATATAATAATATCTGTATCAACAGAAGATATAATCTTTACATTTCGGAGTATGAACGGGATAAGGGTCGTCTGTCCTCTGGTCAATTCAAGAGTGCCAGTGGAATAGTATAGTTTTAGCCTTCCTTTTAAAACAGTCAGGATTTGAAATGAACTTTTTGGAGGAAGCACCATAACTGTTTCATCATGAAACTTGTATTGTTCAACAGAGAAATACCGGCAAACAGCCCTGTAAAGATGCTCGTAACCCTTACATGAAACAACCAGTGGATCTACCAGATATGAAGGATAAGATTTTTTGTCTGAAACTTCCAGAGCCTCTTTTACATGAAGCTGCCGGGAACTTCCTGCCTTATCCTTTCTGTCCCAATCATAGAGGCGGAATGTTGTATCGGATGTCTGTTGAATTTCATACAGAAGAGTTTTTCCCATTATGGCATGAACAGTTCCGGAAGGAATCAGATATACCTGACCAGGATAGACTTTTACAGTGTTAAGCAGACTCAACAGATTACCGTTATTGAGCGAATTTTTTATATCCTGATTGGTTACATCTTGTTTGAATCCAATTATCAGCTCTGAGTCCTTTTGTGCATCAATAATATACCAACACTCAGTTTTACCGAATCGATCAGTGCCATATTTTAAAACCTGTTCATCATCAGGATGAACCTGCACAGAGAGTTTTTCTTTTGAATCAATGAATTTTAAGAGTAAAGGAAAGATTTCAAAGTTTAAATTACCTGTGATTTCCTGTTTAAATTCTGAATAAATTTCTCCAAGAGGTTTACCTTTAAAGATACCATTTACAATATATGTCTGATTATCATCAAAAGCCGATACTTCCCAACATTCTCCGATTAAAGCATCTTTTGGAACTGCTTTAGCCAGCTTTTCGAGCAAATCTTTCCCGCCCCATATTTTTTCCTTGAAAAGAGATTTAAAAAGAATCGGCTCTGCGGGGAATTTTGTCATGTACTCTCTTTCTCAAGGACCTGATTGGCAAACTCATCAAAAGATCTATAAAGATAACCTTCAAAGACAATATCAAATTTGAGTGTTTCGAAAATATAATTAATATATTCATTAGAAGAAATGATATAAATCGCACCACCCATTTTTCTTACTTTATTGAGATTATAAACAAGTGCGCCAATTCCGCCACTGCAGATAAAGGTTACATCATCCAGATTAAATACGATCTGGCAAAACCCATCCTCAATTATCTGCTGGATTTCCTTATCAAGAATACGCGCATTTTCCCAATCAACACGTCCCGACGGTTTAACTACTTTGAACTTATCAATTTGAGTTACAGAGAGTTCCATAAAACAGCCCCTTTCCCGGGTTTAAGACCCTTAACGGATCTCTTCATATTCACCATCGCAAATATCAGCCCCACTCGCATCAAACCTTTCCGGTTCTTCAGAAGTAGCTGAGATATGCACTTTTTTACTATTTGACCATAGCATTTTTATGATCGTTATGAGAATAACGATCAAAATGAGGAATTCAACAACTTTAAACAATGCCATAGTCCTGCTTTGAAAATTCCCTGTAATATGGTATATTTTAAGTTTAAATAATTCAAGGATTACCTTAATACGTAACAACTTTAAAATAATTGTTGTGATCCCAACGTATTAATAAATCAATATTCTGACACAAAAACATGATTTTTTTTAGCGGAGGAGCTCATGGGAGTCGATATCGAACGACTGAATGAGAGAGTAAAAGATGAAGGCAGTTTTGTCACACTGTTAAAAAACGAAATGGGAAAAGTTATTGTCGGACAACCTAAAATGGTTGACCGGCTTTTGATAGGCCTTCTTACCCGTGGTCACATTCTTCTTGAAGGAGTTCCTGGACTGGCAAAAACGCTGGCAATTTCTACACTTGCCAAAGTAGTTGATACCGGTTTCAAGAGAATTCAGTTCACACCAGACCTCCTTCCTGCAGATCTTATTGGAACTATGGTTTACAACCAAAAAACAGGAGAATTTGTCCCCAAAAAAGGTCCCCTCTTCTCAAATATTATTTTAGCTGATGAAATAAACAGAGCCCCGGCCAAAGTTCAAAGTGCGCTTCTGGAAGCGATGCAGGAAAAACAGGTAACAATTGGAGAAACAACATACCTGCTTGAAGAGCCATTTCTTGTTCTTGCTACTCAGAATCCGATTGAACAGGAAGGCACCTATCCACTTCCTGAAGCACAGGTTGATCGTTTCATGCTGAAATTAAAAATCGTATACCCTTCACGCGAAGAAGAAAAAAAGATACTTGCGCGCATGGCAGGAGGAAGTATCCCGGAAGTCAATAAGATTATCACTGTTGACAAAATTATTTCAGCCAGACAGCTTGTAAATGATATCTATATGGATCCCAAAGTTGAAGACTATATTGTTAATATTGTATTTGCCAGCCGTGAACCAGACAATATCGGACTTGAAGATTTAAAACATCTTATTTCTTTTGGAGCATCTCCACGTGCTACTTTGTTTTTATCCCGTGCTGCAAAAGCACATGCATTTTTACGATCACGAGGTTATGTGACCCCTGAGGATGTCAAATCTATCGGCATGGATGTTTTACGCCACAGAATTATCACAACCTATGAAGCGGAAGCAGAAAATATCACTTCTGAAGATATAGTTCAAAAGATATTTGATAATGTTGAAGTACCATAATTTTCGGATCTGAAGCTGTAGTGAGTAATTAAGATATGAATTTATATTACCTTTCGATTTTAACAGGATTACTTCTGTTCATCGAGATTTTCGCAAACAGGCAGCAGCTTACATATGATCCGGAAAAAGGCATAATATCAATCAATAAAAACAGAGACAACAATAAGGATCCCATCACCAAAAGGAATCTAAACACAGGCCAATTTGATATCCATTCAAGCCGGCAAAAAGATCCTCCAGAAATCTATTTCCGATCTGGTCTGGAATACTATAAAAACGGTGATTATAAAAATGCATTAAAAAATTTCATTTTTGCAGACTCTTCAGATTCTAAACCACATTATACCCTCTGGATTGGTAAAACATGGCGTAAGTTAAAAAATCCTCAAAAAAGCTACCAAACAATGAAAATGATTGTTGACAAAATGCCACAAAGTGATGTTGCTGATGATGCTCTGTTTGAAATTGCAATTTATTTCCAGGAAAATAATCATTATGAAAAAGCTTATCAGGTATATTCTCAATTGATAGAACAATACCCGTTCGGTCTTTCGTTTTCTACAGGAAAAGAACTGCGGGAAATTGCAAGAAACAAACGTAATGAGATGCGTAACCAGATCATAAATATTCTGGCAACTCTGGGATACGCTGAAAAAAATTTGCCCACCAGTTATCGTATTTTCCAAAAAGAATATGGTATGGAAATAACAGGTATTGGAGATTCAACAACAATTTCTGCCATTAAAGAAGAATACAAAAAATATATCCAAAAAGAAAATCGCCGAATCAAAAACAACCAGTTGGCAAAGGAACACATCTCTTTGGCTGTTATTGCTGGATCAACAGGATTGATTAATTTATTATTATTATTTTTCCTGAAATCCAGAATTAAAAATAAAATTCAACATTTATCTGAACTGAACAGCATTCTTAATGATTTGGATACAAAAAAAATATGATACCCAAAGAAGTACTTCAGAAGGTTCGCAGGATTGAGATTAAAACCAAACGGGTTGTAGATTCCATTCTTTCTGGTGAATACCATAGTGCATTTAAAGGAAAAGGAATGGAGTTTTCTGAAGTTCGCGAGTATGTGGAAGGGGATGACATTCGAAATATCGACTGGAATGTTACAGCCCGGATGGGTGGACCATATATAAAAAAACATGTTGAAGAACGGGAATTAACGGTAATGTTAATGGTAGACGCTTCAGCATCAGGAAACTTTGGATCTGTTAATCAGTTTAAGGGTGAAATCGCTGTTGAACTCTGCGCGCTTCTAGCCTTTTCAGCAATCAAAAATAATGACAGAGTAGGTTTAATAATTTTCACCTCCGAAGTGGAACTCTACATTCCTCCTAAAAAAGGGAAAAATCATGTACTCCATGTAATAAGAGAACTTCTTTATTTCAAACCAGAAAAAAAAGAAACCAATATTGCTGAAGCCCTGAGATTTTTTAACAGTGTACAAACACGACGAGCTGTAGCATTTCTGGTTTCAGATTTTTTCTCCTGTCCTTTTGATTCTGCACTTAAAGTTGCTGCTCGCAGGCATGATCTGGTTGCGATTTCTATACATGATCCTCGTGAAACTAAATTTCCCAATGTCGGATTAATCGAACTGGAAGATGCAGAAAGTGGCGAAACTATACTGGTAGACTCCTCAAACAAACAATTCAGATACTATTTTAAAAACGAGATGGAGAAACAGTATGAAAAAATAACCTCTGTCCTGAAATCAAATGGAATTGATGAAATTCGAATCTCAACAGAAACAGAATATGTTGAACCACTGGTACGTTTTTTTAAAAAACGGGAACGTATGCTGCGATAACTTTTATGAATGATCAGTTAAAGTCAAAAATTAATGAGTTGATTGAATCTGTTTACCCTAAATCAGTTCAGATACGCCGAACCCTTCACCAAATGCCTGAACTCTCAGGAGCTGAATTTGAAACAGCCCGTTTTATATACTCGGAATTAAGCACAGCAGGTTTTAAACCTGCTTTTCATTTGAACAAAAATGCTGTAATCACACAATTACATAACAATCAAGGGAAAACAGTTGTTCTGCGTGCAGACATGGATGCTCTTCCAATAAATGAAGAAACAGGTGTTCCGTTTACGTCAAAAAAGCCTGGCATAATGCATGCCTGTGGCCATGATATCCACAGTGCGATTCTGTTTGGAGCTGGAATGGTCCTTAATTCACTTAAAGATTATTGGAAAGGAAAGATATTGCTGATTTTCCAGCCTTCAGAAGAAGTTGAACCAGGAGGTGCAATTGAACTGCTCAATGCCGGTGCGATTCCAACTGATGCAAACGGTATCTTTGGACTTCATGTAAGCACCGATTATACTAGCGGTACAATTGGAATAAAAGAAGGTACTGATTATGCCGGAGTTACAATTTTTGACATTTTAATAAATGGTAAAGGCGGACATGGTGCTACTCCACAAACAACTATTGATCCTGTTGTCTGTGGATCATCAATAATCATTGCTCTTCAAACGCTGGTCAGTAGAGAAACATCCCCGTTAACACCAGTCACCTTGACTGTTGGTTCTTTTCACAGTGGAAATCTCAGAAATATTATTCCAGATCATGCAACTTTTTCAGGCACTTTGCGATGTCACGATCCTCAATACCACAATGTACTTAAAAGTCGAATTGAGCAGATGGTAAAATCTATTGCAGCTTCATTCAGAGCCAATGCGCAGATAACATTCAAAGATTCTTACCCACCAAATTATAACGATCCGCATTTATCAAAGCGATTTATAAAATCCATAAAATCTATTGCCGACTGCAATATTATTATCAGATCTGATCCAATAATGTATGCTGAAGACTTTGCTTATTACCAGCAAAAAATCCCTGGCGTATATGCTCACTTAGGAGTTAAACCAAAAGGAGAAAACTGGAATGGGTATGGAATTCATACCTCAAAATTCAATCCTGATGAATTTTCCATTAAAGCCGGAATTGCAGCCCATGTTGCATTTACACTAGATGTGTTGAACTGATCCTGAGATCAGTTTATTCAATGTACTTTTCTTCGCTTTTTTTAATTATATCTAGAAATTGTTCAACAGTTTCAGCCGAAAAGAGTTTTTCCCTTACATCCTCATAGGCCATTATACTCGACAGAGAAGAAAGAATCTGTGTATGCTCAGTGGAAGTGTTTGCAGGTGAAATCAACATAAAGATCAGATGAACCGGCTGATCATCAATAGCACCAAACTCTATACCATTTACCGAACGTGCAGCAACCATATAAAGTCTGTCTATTCCTGTTATTCTCGCATGTGGAATTGCTATTCCATAACCAATTCCAGTCGACATATCAGATTCACGTTCAAGAATCAGTCTTGAAATCTGCTCACCGTTATCAAGTCCATACAATGAAGCCATAAATTTTGCTGTCTGACGAAGTACCTGGTCTTTTTCGGTACTTTTCAGATCAATTAGAATTGAGCTTTTTTGAAGAAGATCCTGAATTTTCACTCACATTCCTTTGAATATATTAATTATCCATCGAACTCCGTTTTTTCCTGCGTTGTGTAGCCACAAGCACTCTGCCTGTAATATACACAATCAATCCGGCTACTGTTATTCCAAATGCGATTTGGGGCAGAACCGAACCGGAAAAACGAGTCTGCATGTAAAACAATAATCCAGCAACTGCAATAAAAAAACCCACCAGCATCAACACAAGGCCATGCCCGGATAGCCATAAAAAAATGTTTTTCATACATGCATCCTGTTCTATCCAGCAATAAACTGTTAAATTAAATCAAGATTCTATATTTTCAAATTTCCTTAAGAGTAATTTCACAGTCGTTGCATATCAACATGCTCTATACCTTTATTAAGCGGTACATTAGTTTAACCACCTCCAGTTAATTTCAAGCATTCAGATAAAATGATTTCTGACCAGCATCCCTTTCAAATACACATCAACAGATTAAGTTAATTATCCTGGAATGGACATATAAGCTTTTTCCAGATATCCTCAGAAATTAAGTGGAGTTTATCAAGAATTTCTTTAGTATTTTCCGGATCTGCAACAGTTATTCTGATCTCCAGCCGATTCTTCTCAAAAGCTTCGGATGGTTTGAATTGAACCCTGACTGGATCAGGATTTATAATTTTTTCCAGCTTTTTCCAGGATTCTTTAACCCTCATGAAGTTTGGAAATTTCATCGTAAAAACCAGATCTCGAATTTTTGCCATCTTTTGAGGATCATTCAATTTCCTGTTTTCACTAATTTTAACAAAACTTTCATTTTCCAGAATATTTTTAACACTGCATCTTTTACTATAAGCTAATTGCGGCAACCATTCCAGAAGCTCCTTTTGAGTTTGCCGGGTAAATGAAAACATTGAAAAAAGATCAAGTATAGCATCTGAATCCTTATCAAGAAGTAAAAGATCGGATATTAAACCAATGTCCAGTTTCCCTGACTCAACAGCATCAATCACTTTTTCCGGACAATTTTGTAATAATTCAATACTCTGCCTTTCATGTTTGTTAACTCCAAGATCTCCAAGTGCAGAAACATATTGATTTTTAGCGTATTTGCTTTTAAGCCAGCGAGAAAAAACAATTTTTTCTCTTAATTCCAGATATCTGTTCTTGTTTAAGTGAATCCTTAACAAACCGGCTGTATTTTCCTGATATGGCATTTCTGCAATGCAGCAAACACATTTTTTTATATTTTTATTTTTTAATGCAATTAATCGCTTGCATCCATCTATAATTATGAATCTGCCACCCGCCGACATTACAATAAGCGGGAAAAACAGATCCTGATCTGTTTTTCTTTTACAGGTTTTAGGATCAAACAACTGCTCTGGAATTACCAGTTTTGAATCAGGTATTTCTGATATTATCAGTTTTTTGGGTTCAAACCGGATTGCAGAAACTGGTGACTGAGATGAATCTTTCATATAATTTAATATTTCCTCTTTTTAAATATCCGTTAGCTACAATCCTGGCTTTTTTCTCAAGCATATTACTGACCATCACTCTTTTTTGTTCAGGCAGCGACTTGTCCAGTAATAGCCCCATAAGGCTCCTGATTCTGAATCTATCCAGACCCATTACAGATGAGGATAGTTGGTCGGGATGCCCACCATATCTTTTCAGGAGTTTTTCATTAACAAGGCCAACCAATTCTTTGCAGCAGATCCTTAACCACAAATCATAATCTTCACATGCCGGTATGGATTCATTAAATCCGCCAACCTCATTAAAAAGTTCACGCTCAATCATAACTGATGATGGAGTTATCATGCAACGCTGCAAACTTGCATCAAACAGATTTCCCTGAAATTTATGATGAGTCCGTGGTGGATTAACCTGTTTTCCATTCCGGATCCAGATCTCGTTTGTCTGTACTATCCTGTACTCAGGATTCTTTTTTATCCATTTTGTCTGTATTTCAAGTTTTTGCGGCATCCATTCATCATCAGAATCAAGAAACGCAATCCACTTTCCTTTAGAATGGTTTACACCAAAATTTCTTGCCCTGGAAACACCATTATTTAAAGAAATACGGTAATAAATCAAACTTTTCCGCTTTTTAATTATCTCTAAATCCAAAGTTCCATCATCAGACCCATCATCAACAACAATTAATTCATAATCAGTAAATGTTTGGGTTAAAACTGAATTTATTGCCCTTTCAAGAACATTTTTCCGATTATATGTGGGTATTATTACAGAAACATAAGGCATATACTGATCCATTTCAAGCTTATTAAAATATGATCAGCGCATTATTTATCAAAGTTGATTATCATGAAACGGAAAATATGAAACTGTAAGGCAACAGCTAAAGTCACAAATCCGTGGGCGTAATAACCCAAAGATAATTTACTGCAAAAATCAGGTTTCACATGACGGGTAATTGGCTATTTTTTGGATATCCATCACAAGGAATAAGTATAGTCAGGCGAAACCGGAACAAAACTGTTTCCGATTACGCCCAACATATTAAAAACATCTATTTAATAAGGAAGCTATGAACCATTTTCTTTTTGTCGGCTCTTAAAGCTGCAATATAGGATCCTCTTGCAGAAATGTTTCCGTAAGCGTCCTTCCGATCCCATAATATATTACTTGAAGACGCAGAAATAGATCTAACCAGTTTTCCACTCAGGTTATAGATATTAAGTACTCCATTAACCTTCTCATTTAACAGAAAGGAAACATTAGGTCCAGCATGAATAATTCTCATGGTCATCAGATCGACTGGAGATTTCCTCGCGATTTTGCGCACACTAACATGCTCAGTATTTATACTAACATTATCCAGTGATACGAGTGCTGAAGATCCCCCCATTCTAAACTCTATTCTTGCAAACGCATCAAATTGAGGAGTAAAAGTCCTCTCGAAAAAGCTTGAAACTTGTGGAAGGCTGACTGTTGTATCAAACAAAACAATAGAATCGTCTTCCATGCTTTTCACAGCTATTTGCAAATTCCTGACACCAGTTGAGTATCCATCAAAGGATAAATAATACTCTACACCTTCCAGCAATGTAAGATTATCCTGGGAAATAATAATATCGGAAAGTGAATCACCTGCCTCATCAATACTGATTTTCAGAGTTTTTTCTCTTACAAAAGCAGATGCTTCAGCTCCATTTTGCATAGCCAGAGTATTCCAGCCAGTCATTTCGTTGTCAAAATGACCATTAACTATCTGTTCTCCGTTTTTTACAGGGATACCAAAATTGTTAATCTGGAATACTGCACTTGTGCCCAAAACAGAATCACTTTCAGTATCAATAACCCTGAGCATGCATTCCATTGAGGTTACATTCGGAACAGTCCACTGATATGAATAAAGATTACCCACACTGTCTTCAATAAGTTCCCAATTTTTACCCTTATCTCCGGAATACTGAAGAGTAACAGTTTCGGCATCTGAGGATTTCCATTCTATCTGGACAGAACTACCGGCTTTAAGCACTGAGTTTGTAAAAGGTTTGATTACAAAAAATTCTGAAATGTCTGTTTTAACAAGACTTACATTATCTATGTAAATTTTTCCGGTGCCTGTAGCACAATTGAATTCAACCCTGTAATCCGGTCCGTTACTTACATCTTTGGCAACAAACGAATAACTAAAGGTCTTTTTCTCTGTTGTTAAATTGACCGGTATAGTGTCTCCGCCAGACACGGTGCTGTAAGCACCGCCACTTTCACCGACATTGGCATAAATTGCTATCTCCTGTGAAGCATACGCATCAAAGGAAAAATGATACATACATTCTTCTTCAAGCACAATAGACGGTTGAGACAATTTTACCTTGTAGCTGTTTTCCCTGTCTGTGTTTGATAAACTTTCAATTTCGATAACGTACTCACCATCAACAATTTTTCCAGATGCACTTCCTTCAAAAACATCAAAAACCCAATCAGTTGAATCGGAAAATTCACCATTCTTGATTACGTTACCACTGTCAGTAACAATTGGCGTTTCAGATGATGAAATGGTAAATTCCGGACTGATATCAGAAATTTTACCATCAGTACTGCTTACCATTATCTGGCATTTATCACCTGTAGCCTCCTGAGGAATAATCCAGGTATATTCATTGTCATTTGCAACTTTTTCTGTTATTGTTTTCCACGATTCACCGTTGGTATTTGTGTACTTGATTATAACATTGTTAAGAGAACCAACTGTAATCCATTTGATTTTCTTTTCAATACCCACATTCCATACTTCATCGACTTCCGGTTTTGAAATAATTATTCGTGTAGCGGTATCTTTTTCAAGCACTATGTCATTAAAGGCGATTCTGGCTTTCTGACGGGAAATACCACAGTTAAACTGCAATTGAACATCATAATCACTATTATATTTCATAAAGAAAGGTACATTATAGGTTTTGGGACTTTCGGTCAAAGCAACAGTTCCTGCGGAAGTATCAGAATAGACAATTCCGTTTCCTTCTAACTGTGCCCTGATTACAACCGGTTCCGTTGAATAAGCTTTAAATCTGAGAATATATGCTTCATTTTTTTCCAGTGTAATATTTCCCTGCTGTAATTGAGGCGCATTGTCACTTGGACCAGGCGTAGAAATATCAATAAAAAAGCGACCCAATGTTTCAATTTTCCCGGTGGCATCAGCCCCGTTTGAGTTGAAATTCCAAACATATGTCAAGCTGTCTGAAAAATCTCCGTTTTTTATGAGGTTTTGTGTTTCCTGAGCTGATAATAGAAACACTAATATGGTAGTAATCAAAATTCCTGTGCGCGATCCCATAGTTCTCCTCCTGTGATGATTTTTATGAATACAATGTGGATTTTTTTAGTGCATATAACTTATATACAGGTTCGAATTTGTGATTTAATTTTTAAAACCCGGAAGGTTCGAGAAAACTTCCTATATACATCTGTCTAAATACAAGCAATAATATATATAGTTTCAGGTTCAATATTGTAATAATTTATATCACATCTAAACTGGAAAAGATTAATTGATCAAAGCACACAATTTTTACTGTAAAGTTCATGTATGTTTTTAACTGACGGTGTTATTGAGAACTGATTAGCAAATCAAGACTGCCACTAAGTCAGCAATGAAAACCGGATTCAGGTGAATGACAATCACAAATCCCCCCAGCCGTGTGAATACCCCTTTATAAACTCTGCATCCTAAGTAATTATCATTGTCAACCAGGTATATTTCAACAGATGTACGTTGTATTTCCAGACCTGAAGTTAGTTTGATGATCAATGCTGTGAATTTATCATTTTAGAAAGTGGCAGGAAATGTGGCAGGATCTATTGAAGCTATTCACTCCTAATGCATGATCCAAGTACTTGAAAATGAGAAAGTCTGATGAATAAAAAGCCGGTGAAACGACAAAGACTGAAGCCTACAGCTAATATTGACAAATTTATTCAGTTTTTAACATCTGACTTTTGCGATAACCGGAAAATGATCTGAGGGGTAACGACCATTAAAAGTACTACGGTCAATTTCTGAAGCAATCGGGTGAGTTGAAACATCGGTAAATATATAGTCTATTCTCGGACCATAACGAAGTCCCAGAAACAAATTTAATGTACCTTCAAATGAATACGGGTTGAGTTTTCTGAAAATATCTATCATTCTGATAGAATGTTTTTGGTCGACACACGATAACTTTTTTTTACCTTTGAGATATCTTATTATTGAGTCACACTCAATTACATTAAAGTCACCGGTAATTATTACGGGAAGGGCAGTCTTTCGGTGTATAATTTTATTTACAAGGAGATTAATACTTTTCTGTCGTGAAAGAGCTGATTTATGATCAAGATGAAGATTGAACAGATATAATCCTTTTCGGGTATTTCTTTCCATAAACAAAGCCCAGGTACAAATTCTTGGTAATTTGTTACCCCAGTGAGAAGATCCGGGAACAGATGGTGTATCAGAAAACCAGAATGTTTCAGATTCTATTATTTCAAACCGTTTGGTTTTATAAAGGATTGCAGAATATTCTCCCTTTTCAGAACCATCATCGCGAGCAGATCCCAGCTCACTATAATGTTTCAGATCATCTTTCATATCATTCAGTTGAAACCGAAGTGCTTCCTGAGTTCCAATAATATCAGGCCTTCTTTTTTTAATCAGATTAACAACCATCTGTCTGCGGTTTTTCCAGCAGTTTTTACGATCATGAGCTGCACCGTAACGAACATTAAAACTCATTATATCGAGATACAGAATATCACTCCCGTTTCGGTATCAAAAGCTAAGTTATTGTTATTCAAGAAATTAGTTTCAAATAAAATAAAATTGTCCACAAAACTGAATGCCTCAATGTAATTTATAAAGTATTTGAAAATTGAGTTGGAATACATCTCAGCTACAAACTATTATATAGATGAAGCGTTTTTTCCAGAACAGGTTAAAACGGAAAATACGAACATTTGTACCAGCATCCTGAAAGGAAAGATAATTGTGATTGCCGCTTTCCTGACTGTTTGTACTGAGTGCTTAAGAAAATTTTAGTATTGCAGGCAATTGCTTAATTTCGAAGTATATTTTTTTTAATCACTTGTTTCAGCAGTTCACAAAATTGTTGGAATTTAATACTATTTGGACCTATTTTATAGGTTATTTTTCATAGAAATTATTAGATGTGAACAAACCTTCATTACCTATAGCTGAAGAGGGAAGTCTTGGTCTGTATCTGAGAGAAATAGGCAAACTCCAACCTCTTAGCTCTGAAGAAGAAGCCCGTTTAGCAGCCAGTATTCGCAAGGGTGACAAAAAAGCTCTGGATAAATTGGTTAAAGCCAATCTGAGATTTGTTGTAAGTGTTGCACGAAATTACCAGAATCAGGGATTATCACTATGTGACCTTATTAATGAGGGGAATGTTGGGTTGGTGAGAGCTGCAAAAAGGTTTGATGAAAAAAAGAATTTTCGATTCATTTCGTATGCTGTGTGGTGGATACGACAAGCCATTCTTCAATCATTAGCTGAACAATCCCGAATAATGCGTATACCTTTGAATCGCGCTGGTGCAATTCATCGTATTGGAAAAACTCAGATAGAGCTTGAACAACGTTACAATCGTTTACCCGACACATCTGAAATTGCCCGCGAACTGGATATTCCGGAAAGTGCTGTACAGGAAACCATTAATATTGCATCCAGTCACATTTCGCTTGATGCACCGTTAAAAGACACTGATGGTTCTACTTTAATAGACATGATTCAGAATCATCAACAAGGAAACAGACCCGATGAAGGTATTCATGCAATTTCTCTTCATGCAGAAATTCATCGAATGCTGGATATGCTTACTGAGCGCGAAAAGGAAATAATTAAGCTTTATTTTGGAATTGATAATGAAGTTGCTTATACATTAGATGAAATAGGTCGAAAATTTAATATAACTCGTGAAAGGGTCCGGCAAATTAAATCAAAAGCTCTTGAAAGATTAAAAGGTTTACCTGATGTAAAATCGCTTGAAGCATTCAGGGAGTAAATTCATGAAAATTATTTATTTGATTACTGTAGCAATGTTTTTATCTTGTGGCGGTCCAGGTTTTGTCGATACATCAAAATTACCAGATACTTACCAATGTGAGCATATGAAAGAAATATGCAAAGAAGCACGCGATTTTGAAGTTCAATATTCGAAAATGTCTCAGGAAGAACAAAAAGAGTTTGAAATCCTTTTAAAAACCTATAATAACCAGTGTAATGATGCATTGGAGGCATGCCGCAGAAGTGGTAAATAGTCGATTCAATCATTATTTTCTGTGTTTTAACCCCAATAATACAGAGCTACCCTACTATTAAAATTCCAAATAATTTTTCTATAATTTTTTTAAAAAGTTCAACGGTTTCTTATCGTTTTGATCGATACACCATAAGCAACTGAATATTCCATATTTATTTTTTGATTTTGTACTATTTTGTACTTATATTAGTCATACAGGGATATATTCAGGGTATTTAGTTTAATCGATTTAGCTATTTTAAAAATATTAAAAAATTTGAACATTTTATCTTTTCCTGTAACAAACATGTTTTAATACCAAATAACAGGAAAAACCAAGAGGTTAGGGAATAGTTTTATGCGCAACCGACTTTTTTTTAGTTCGTGGGTTTCACGAATTTTGTTAAATATGAATCCCTCCATTGCGCTCTCCGGAAAATCCTGTTTTAATAAATATTCAGGTTTTAATGAAGCCAAATGCTTAAAACAGAAAAACTATTATGGTATGCTTTTTTTAAATAGAACACTTGAATTCTTCTCAAACTGTTTTTCATCATTTACTGTTCATGCGATTTCACTTTTTGAGTCTTTTAGCAAAAACGATCCAGGCGATAATTACTTTTTGGTAATAATAGGCTACGGACTTCATAGTCCAGATTTTGTGGAATATATCTTGAACAAACCAGAGTTTAACAGCTATTACCAAGAACTCTTAAAATTAAAAACAAGAAAAACTTTTTTTGAAGCTGTATTATTCCAGTAGTTTGGAAAAATCACTATTACAGAATTTTTCCAGCAGATAATACAATATCCGGTTTTCGTGAGATTAAGAGAATTTTCAATTGGGGTTGAAGATGACTAACAGATTAAGCACTGAAAATTTTGCTAAACTTGTTATAATTTTTTTTCTGGGTGCTTTTGTTCACGGAAATGAAATTTGTAAAATCATTCTGGATTGTCCCGGTAATTATAATGGAGATACAGTAAGAGTTGGAAGCAATGTTGTAGCTCTTTCAGAAGTATTTAATCACTGTGCACCCGATTCAATCGTGGAAGCTCCAATCATTGATATTAAAGATACTATTTCTGTTTTTTTTGTAATTGATCACTCTTCCAGCATGAGTCACATGGACTCTACTGCAATGCGATATCAGGTGGTTGCTGATCTTATTGATACAATAGCAGCAAAGTCTCCACAATCAGAAATAGGTCTGGCGGTCTTTTCGAATCAGTTACTTCACAGTTACAATGATGATCCGTTTTATGTGCAACTCGATCAAGACAACCCTGACTGGCATGACTCTTACATTCCATTAACCCGCCTTGATGCAGAAAACTCCATAGAAAAATTAAAGAAAAGTATAGAAATCAGCAGTGCAGCCGGGGATATAGATGCAGGAGGAAATTTTCGCCTTGTTAATGGAAATTACGATCCCACAGGAAGACGGGATAGTCGTTTATTTGAACAGGGAATAAATCACAATGGTGGTTATAACGGTGGTACAGACATTACGCTTGGTTTTGAAGCTGCCCGTCAGGCTTTCCAAACCGCTTCGAACCCCAGAGAAAAACAGTTTATAGTTTTTTTATCTGATGGTGTTCATCAGAGTGTCGATGTGGAAAGAGGAGAGTTTCAAACTGATTATCTGGCTGGTATCAATATACCTACAACCTTTACCGCTTTTTTCATAAATATAAATCAGCCAATACCAGAACAGATTGTTACAATGACAGAAAACATCAAATCAAATGGATATTCTGAAACAAATGAAAAAAGTGAAGTATGGAAAAATCTGGGTTCTGTAAGCGAACTATCCTCCAGGTTATTGAATATCCTGAATTTCGGTGAGGGTACACAGGTATTTACAAGTACACCTGTAAGCATCACAATCAACGGTATTACAACAGAAAATTTTGACAATACGAATGCTGTTTTTGACAGGATGATCCCGCTCACCGGAGTTTCCACCTCGCTTGAAATCTCTTATACATGGCACTGGAATGAACCCGTTAATAAAAATTCAACTGCAGATTATAAAGTTGTAGTACAACAGAGCCCAAATCCAGATCCCGCTCTTCAAACCATTTGCTGGCCTCAGGGAAATCTGAAGTTTTACTATGAAGGAGATGAACTGAGATCTGTTGAAGAACAGCACACTTCAATTCAAATCAGGTATTATCCTCCTGAGGGTATATGGCCACAAACTGGCATTGATTTGATTATAAAAAACGGCAGTAATACAGATTCGCTTGTCTTACAAACCGGTAATCAGGATGATTATTTTTACTCTTCTTTCACAAGAGAATTTGGTACCCCTCTTCCAGATGACAATATTCTTCAGAATGAACCAAATGGCAAAATAATAGCTGTTTATCGTAATCCAGAGCTTCCACTTGATACTGTAATTCATGAAATTTCTGTTGGAGAACCGGAAATTATTGGGGTAGAAGCTGCATATTACCTGGATACCAATGCAAACGGATACCCGGATATTATCAGAATTATCCAGGATGAAGATTCCAGGCTTACAAATGAACAGGTATCCTTTTTAAAAGATTATATTAATTTTACACAAACCGAAAGAAACCTTTCAATTTCAAAACTCGTTTCTACAGAACAGGGTTTTGACATTATTCTTGATGAATCTTCACAGAAAATTGCATTTACCGGGTTGTTTCCTGAAGAACGACTTTATATTGACAGAGTTTCGTTTTCAGAAGGTGGTGAAATGCCCGCTGTAAATATTACAATTGGTGACAGTATGGCACCGGTCATAGAAGCTGCGGCTTATTATGGTTCTGTAAATACTCATATCATAGATACACTGGTTGTAACATTTACAGAAAATGTAAACAGCAATTTTCATGAACAGCCGTTTTTATTAAGAAAAGAAAACGATACAGAGGATTACAGCCTTAGATTATCTTTAGAAAAAATCAATGAAAAAACAGTCACTTTTTCTGTTATACCTGTTACAAATCAGGAAAAACCTTCACAGGATTCAATAAATATTAACACAATTGCAAGTGTAGGAGACAAATCGAGAAATATTCAGCTTAATCCAGAAAACAAAAGATCCAGACTTGATTACTATCTTTTATATTCAATTGGCACAGTTGCTTACTTTGATGATAATGGGGATGGTTTGATTGATATTGTCAGGTTTTCTATGGATTCGACCCCCACCCAGGCACTTTTGGACCAGCTTTATTCTACAGTAAAACTTCCTTCATACCGGAATTTCAGTTATGACCTTGAAGATTTTTCTGCAATTCAAAATGGTTTTGAGATCAAAGTAAAGCAGTCCAAGGGAACAATACCTTATACGGCTGTAGATTCTCGTGATACAGTTAGCATAGTTTATACTGAAGCAACTGATGGAAGTGTTGTTAATCCATCAACTCTCCAGGTAATTGACAGTGTAGCCCCTGTACTTATTAATGTTATTTATATTCCGGGGATTATCGACAGTTCAAGCGGATCCATTTTTAAAGACTCGCTTATAGTGCGATATTCTGAACCTGTCGATCAACCTTCGAGTAATCAACCATTTCGTTTTTTTGATCCGAAAACCGGTAAAGAGTATTCTATGCAGTTAAAATTTGTATCCCGGATCTCACCTGATGAACAGATTTTTGATGTAATTGATATCATTGATAAAAATTATCCATCAACATCTGATTCTGTAAGTATTAATCCCGCTGCTCAGGTAAGTGATACAGCTAACAATGTTCAGGATTCAGAAAACAAAAAGGTACCTTTAAATATTCGTCCACCAAAAAACGATTATAGGATTACGTCTCTTAACAATCCATCAGATCCTCAAACCGCCGTAATACCTTCAAGTGTTCGAAACTATTACGGAATCAAAGAAACAAAAGGTATTCTTATAATTGCAGAACCGGTTTTAAATTTAGCCGGGAATACTGATATATCCGGAAAACTGAAGATTTATGATGCAACAGGAAATCTTGTGTTTTTTAAAAAGTACAATTCAGCGAAAAGCATGGGAAAAACAAGTACAGCAGCTTTTGTATGGAATGGCAAAAACAGAAACGGGAAAGGGCGCGATGTAGGTACAGGAACCTACCTGGCGGTTATTTCCATTGATGATAAAATAAAGAAACATTTGGTTCAACACAAAATAGGAATAATGCGTTCAACCTCATCAAATGATGAATAATGGGGATGGTATAAAAAATGAATCTACTAAAAAAATTACCGCAAAATACCAATTATTTAAAAAGTTTAATCAGCGTATTTTTTGTAATGGGAGTTTTATTTCAAGGTTTAAAAGCAGATGGTCTTCCAGGGGAATATATTCTCTCGGACCAGTGGAGGGCCTTATTTAAATATCATTCTCCATTGACTAATCCGGCTTTCATGATGGAAAACACTTATATATCGGTCAGAGGGGTCGCTGCGATAACTCAAAGCGAAGTATCAAAACTGTGGGAAGCCGGTATAATTGTTCCTGTGGGTTTTTATCATGCATTGGGATTTGGAGTGGTTGCAGAGAACGGACAAACTGTTGTAAATACCATAACAAGGGATTCTATTCAGAAGTCAAATAATAACAATTATCTTTTCACACTTTCCTATGCTATTAATCCATGGCGAAGATTAAATGCAGGTGTTAACTTGAACATGGCATATCAAAGCAATTTCGGTCAGGACCCTTCAATAGGAATTGGAGCTGATCTGGGATTGACCTACCGAATTCTTTTTCATCCTGTATGGGGATATCATATTTTGGGTGTTACATTTCAAAATTTGATTTCACCACAGCTTGCAGTTGATGAAAAAATGCCGTATTCCTCTGAAATCAAAGGTTTTTATCGTTCTACCTTTTTACAAAACAGACTTGAGTTTAATTTACAGTACAACCTCACCGATTTTTTGACAAAAGCAGAAAAATTTCTTGATAATAGTAAATCTCTTGAATGGACATTCTCCGTTCAGGGTGGATTCTGGATTTTGCCATTTTTTGCGATCAGAGGATTTACAGACTTTGGTGACACAAAAAAACTTGAGTACTGGGGAGCTGCCTGCGAGCTTAATGTACCGCAAGTTAATGGCGGCAGAGACTTTTCGGTAACATACCAGTTCAGGGATCAACTTGAAGGATCACTCAGAGGTTCTCAATCGCTTTATCTCAGGGTTGATATTGGCGCAAACCGTGAAGAAAGACGGATAAGGAAGACTGCACGGTTTGCCAGTCTGAATGCCAATGAATTATACACCCGCGCGCTGACATTGTATCACAAGGGAAATTATTGGGATGCATTCTTTACATTCAGACGGTTGACTGTAGAATATCCTGACTTCTATAAAAATGATATCGCAGAATACCATGCAGGTTCATGCCTCGAAAAACTTGATTTGAGAGAAGAAGCAATCAAGGCATACACCAATGTAAAAACCAATTATCCGATGAGTTCAGCAACAGCAATGGCAGATCTGGGATTAATGAGGGTACATTATCGCAAAGAAGATTATTCCAAGGCAGCCGATCAATACACTGAATTGAATAAGCCATCAGTATCAGATTCTCTGAGACAACATGGTTGTTACCTGATGGGTGAAACAGATCTGGCCCGAAAAGAGTACAGCAGGGCCCTTAGGTATTTTGCACTCGTACCCGAAAATCATCCGGATTATGTTTTTGCTCAAATTTCAACTGCAACTGCTCACGCACTACTTGATTCTGATACTCGCTTGATTGTAACCGCACTTGAGAACTGCATTAGTGCTGATGCCAAAACTAAGGAACAAAAAGAGGTTATTAACAGGGCATACTTGCTGCTTGGATATATATTCTATGAAGACAATGCATTATCCAAGGCTGTAACAGCATTACGCGAAATACCGAAAGACAGTTACCACTATGAAGATGCTCAACTTGGGCTTGGATGGACTGCAATAAAAGCCCGCCAGTGGAAAGATTGCATTGATGCTGGAGTAAACCTGGCTCAAAGCACACGAAAATTTATTTTACAGTGTGAAGCTGCACTTCTACAGGGGTATGGTTATATTTTGCAGAAACAATATCCCCAGGCACAGATGATACTTCAGCCGATGTTCGAAAAAATGAATTCCTACAACTGGCTTTCTGAAGATTCTATTACATCCGAAAGAATGAGATATGAAAACAACCGTATCACTTATGATTTTCTTGGTGAGAAGATCTCTGATGCATCTATGAGAGGGGCTGCAACGAAAAAAGAAGATATCGACAAAATGCATTCTGATCAGGAACAGCTTAAAACCAATATAGATAAATACTATATCTTTTCAGACGAAAGTCACAGGACGATGTTCTTTCAACGAAGTGTAGAGAAGGTCAAGGGTGACATTGATTATGCACTTGCAACAGTTCAAAAACTCACCAATTCCACAGATTTACAAAAATTACAGCAGAAAATGATGGAAAAGGATAAGAAAATGGCTGATGAGATAGAAAAACTTCAACAACAAATGAATGAACTGAATGCTGAATAAGTATTATTAATATTATCTTGATAAAGAGAGTTGCCTGAAACAACTCTCTTATTTTTTTATTTGGACATGTTCTGAACAATTATATTGCTAATAATATTTACTTTTCAAATAAATTTCTGGTGATTTTTTAAATGAGGAACATATTTATCCTTTCGTTTATTTCTGTTTTTAATATTTATGCTTTTGATATACCATCTCTGTATCAATGCAGTGGTGTTCAATTAATCCGTGAGGTTGAAAACGGAGATCTCAGGTACAAATCGTTCAGCGTACAGAGCTTATTTGTTAAATTTGATTACAACCGGATAAACATTTATGGAATTCATAGCGGAAAAAACATTTGCAGATCCTTTGATATTGCACGCATTTTTATAGACACTGTGTATATAAAAACAGATATCAGGGAATTTGGTAACAATGATCTGAAATTTTATATAAGTAATGATACCTTAATTGGCAATTATGACTTTCTTAACAATAATACGAATCAAACCAGTATCAAAATTCTTGTTACTAAAATTGGTATAAACAGGGAATCAGGTCTAAAAAGGTTATGTAAATAGGTATTAATTAATTAAGAATCTTAATATGAATCCGGTGATAATATAAACTGAATTTCCCGGACAATCACGAATAGTTTAATAAACTTCATTTTTGATTTTATATAATTGTGTTAAATGTTATCTTGACTTCCCCATCAGAATCAGATTTTTGTTTTTCATATTTTTCAATTTAAACTGTTGAAATCATTTAAAAGGTAAATATATTTTTTGTTAAATATTCAGACAGTTTGACAAACAGGTTTATATGATCAATGACTAATAATATTTTGAATATAATAACCAGAATTAATGTTATTTTTTTGACTATCCTTATTACCACAACCCAGGTGTTTTCAGAACAGTTTCATGGTTCATCTGTAAAAACAATTGATAATCAGATTCAAATCCTTGACTCAGAGATAACGGACATCTCCAATAAGATTCGTAATCTTCAATCTGACAGTATAAGAGTGATAACAGAGTACAATACAAAGAAGATACAGCTTGAAAACTCGTTGTCAGATATCGAAAGTTCCCTGACTCTTGCCAAAAGTAATCTCCAGAATTTCCAAATGCAACTTCAGGACAATAGACAGGACAGTATAAGTTTAGCAAAATCATATATGCAGAAAAGAGAAAACCAATCAAATGATCTTGCATCTTTGGAGAAAGAAACCGGAGTTTTATCTGGAAATCTCAAATCAATGAAATCAGAGCTTGGAAGTCTCGAAAACATATCAATACTGACAACAGACCAGAAGATTATAACACTTAAAAACGACAGCACAAAGACTGATTCGTTAATCAATTTTCATATCCGGATTGTTGCTGATCATGATAGCAAGTTACAGCAGCTCAAAAATGATTCGATAACACAACACTTGAAACTTCAATCTCTTCGTGAACAAAACCGACAAAAATCATCAAATTACGATAGTTTATATATGCATTCAAGAAAATCTGTTGATCAGATATCGCAACAGTTATCCGAAGTCCGTAATAAATACAATGCTTCAATTGTCAAAACACAGGATGAACTCAAAATTCTTACAAGCCAAAAAATCAAATTAGCATCGTCTTTTACTCAACAGAAAATTCAATTTGATAAAATCAAAATTGAACGAGAGAAGCTTAACAACAGCCTTAAAGGGCTGAAAAAACAATATAATAGAGAACGGGCTCCCTATATTAGAGCTATACGGGAATCAGATTCTCTTTTGCAATTGCGAGTACGCCAGAAGAAATTATGGACTGTTATGAATGAAAAACTCAGAATCGACAGTATGATAATGGAAACCAGGAATGAGTTGGACAAGCAGATTCAGCTTTCGGCAAAAGGTAAAAGAAGTGCGAAAAAAATGGTTGAACAAACAGAAAACAATCTTCATTCATTGTTGGGAAAACAGAATGAATATTTTGGCCATCCAGGTGTTAAACATGCTGATTCAGAGTTAGCCGGTTTTACACTTTCCCAGAAACGACAACACATAAACAAATTTATTTCTTCCATTAACGCTGACCTTGAACGCCTTTCTGATATCAAAAAAAAGAATGAACTTATGCTTTCTGATTATGATAAACAGAAACCTGTTAAAAACAACCCCTCAGTGCAAAAATATCGGAATATAAACAATACATACAAAAATCTGGGAACACATCTCTCCAAATTAACACATGTTAAAGATTCCATAGACAGTGCCATTACCATTAAACAGAGTGCTTTAAATAGTTTGAAAGAAGAATGTAAAAGGGATATTCAGGCAGTAGAATCCAAATTAACTGCGGCTGTTGGTCAGATGAATCAACTGGATTCCCGGCTTAAACAAATAAATACAAATTCAAATACTATTGAGAAGAAGGAAAATGATAAACTGATACAAATTTCAACACGAATCAGATCCTCTCTCAATGAAAGAATGAGATCGGAACAAGAAATTATAAGATTAAAATCACACAAAGAGCAGTTAAAAAAGGATATCAATGATGCTTTTGTGGATCTTGACCTGAAAAAACAACAGGCAAAGCGGGATATTATCACATTAAAAGAAAAAATCGCAACAGCAGAATCTCAATTAAGCAAACTATCCGAAAGCAAAGTTAAATTATCAGGAGATAACAACAATGTATACACTGATTACAGAACAAAAAATACAGATTTGGTTAACATAAATCGCAGTATAAATGATTCCATAACTCTTCTAAAAACCAAAATTCAGAATCTTCAATCCAGGTCATCAAATATTACTTTGGCAATAACAGAATCCCAGAAACATACAGTTGATAAACTTGATGAAATCAAAAAACAATTAGGGGTGTTGTATAATCAAATCAGTCAAAAGCAGGCTGCAATCAAGTTACTGCATAAAAACAGGGAAAATGCTATTGCAACTGCAAAGGATGAGAATTTAAAACAGGTTTCAATGCATTCATCAAATGACAAAAATACAATAAGCAATTCGATGCCACCCAAAGTACCGGATGAACCGAAGTCTGGATCACAGCAAAGGAAAGCAGAAAATAACAGACAGAATTCTCCCAGACATGATAATCTAAATTCAGTCTCAATTGAACCTGTGCCCAATGGTTCCATACATATTTATGACAGTCTCATTACTGTAAAAGAGAATGAACTGGCCCGGTTAAAAGCTTCAAGAGAAAAAATTTATATGCAAGGCATGGAAAAACAATACAAACATGATGAAAAGGCGCAAGCAGTAAAAACACCCAATGCAGGTAAGGCTGTATCCACCGGGTATCGGCCAAACTCAGATGAAGTCGAGGCAACCAACACAATAATCGAACAGATCTACGAATTGCTTGGAAAAGACAAGCCACGAGCTGCCAGAAAACTTTTTTCATCTCAAAGAAGATTACTTAAAAAACATGCAGCCCCAGAGGCAATAAAGATGCTTGAAGCTGCTATTTCGAACTGACAGAATCTGGTCTTTAAACAAATATAATCTTTTTTGAAAACCCGGAATAGCCTGTTTTCAATCATACTTTTGAGTATTTGTTAATCAGATGCCAGATTTTGCTTTCAATATCTGGCATCTGCAAATTCTACCCATCCACCAGCCTTCACCAGGGCATTATCAAATTCTGTAAGATCGAAATCGATTTTTTTACTACCGCCTTCCCACAAAAACTCCAGCTTTTTTTTGTCTGAATCGATATTACAAATAATATCTCCATGTTTTGACAATGCAAAAATTTCATTTATAACCTCACAAGGGAGTTCAATTGCAAGCATACCACCATTGAACATATTCTGACGAAAAATGCGGGCAAAATTTTCTGCAATTACACATGTAATATCGTTTACTTCAAGTGCCCAGGGAGCATGCTCACGTGATGATCCGCAGCCAAAATTAGCCCGGGTTACGATTACTTTTGCACTCCCCCGCCATGATCCGTCGGGCTCGAATCCGTCAAGAACAAGATCTTCGAGCAGATATGGTTTCAATGCATCCTTCTTTACCTCTGTGAGATATTTTGCAGGAATGATTTCATCTGTATTAATATCAGATCTATCGAGAAACAGTACTGGTCCTCCAAATGTTTTCATATCTTTTTCCTTTCTATTTTATCAGAGTTCGTGGATCTGTAAGGTGTCCGGTTATACCGCTTGCTGCAGCTGTTGCTGGGCTGGCCAGATGAACCATTCCGCCTTTACCCATACGCCCATTGAAATTACGATTCGTTGTTGACACACACACTTCACCTTCAGCAAGCACACCTGTTGACATTCCAAGGCATGCTCCACAGGTCGGATTGGCAACGCAATAACCGGCTTCCATAAATATTTCAATCAATCCTTCTTTTAACGCCTGCATGTACACTTTTGGTGTTGCCGGACTCAAGATACCCCTTACCCCGGAACTGAGTCTGGTACCTTTTACAATTGCAGCAGCTTCCCGTATATCGGAAATTCTGCCATTTGTGCAGCTTCCTATATAGACCTGATCAATTTTTACATCTGATACATCCGCGACTTTTTTTACCTGATCAGGTTTGTATCCGACCGTCACAACAGGTTCAAGATCGGATATGTCTATTTCCAGTATCCGGTCATATTCGGCATCCGGATCTGAGTGCCACTTTTCAAAATCAGCAAGTGCATCAGCCTGATCCTTATAATCATTTGAAATAAACTGCCAGAGGTATTCGACCGTTTTTTGATCAGGCATACATAGTCCGCTTGTTCCTCCGGCTTCTATTGCCATATTGCAAAGAGTCATCCGCTCTTCCATGCTCATATCAGAAACTGTCTTACCCCTGAATTCGATAACATGATCGGTAGCACCATTTACAGTCAATCTCCTTATTACCTCAAGGATTACATCCTTTGCATAAACTCCACGATTTAATTTACCATTAATGTTAACCAGAATGCTTTTCGGCAATCTGAAGGCACATACACCCTTAAGAATTCCTACTTCGAGATCTGTTGTGCCAACCCCTGCAGCAAAAGCCCCAAATGCTCCATGGGTACAGGTATGACTATCTCCCATGATAACGGTATTTCCCGGCCGGATAAAACCTTTTTCCGGGAAAATCGCATGGCAAACGCCATTTTCCCCAATGTCAAAAAAATCCCTGATATTATGACGTTTTGCCCAATCACGGAGTATTTTTCCCTGCATGGCACTCTTCGAATCTTTTGCAGGAGTAACATGGTCAATAACAGCTTTGATTTTTGATGGATCAAAAACCCGGTCCTTGTTTCGCCATTGGAGATCAGCTATTGCCACTGGTGTTGTAATTTCATGGCACATAACTACATCAAGAGCCAAAACCTTAGTTCCACTAAACGGTTCATCTTTAAGATGCGCATCGAAAATCTTTTCAGTAATCGTTTTTCCCATATTCATCCTTTCGTTTTAACGAAACACACAGTTCTGAAGAAATTTTACTGCCCTGCACTGTTTTTAAAATAATCTACATGCGGTGGTGTTATACTCCATACTGCTTTAAAATTCGTTTTACTACAGTTTCGAAGCTGATGTTTTTGATTGGATTTGTAAAATACACTATCCCCTTCTTTTATTGAATATTCAGAACCATCAACTATCAAAACCGCCTCCCCTTTCAAAACAAACCCGATCTCTATCCCTTCATGCCCATCATTACTCATTGTAGTTTCAAAGCCTGGTTCGACCTCAAGAAGAAACATTTCTGCCTGATGTGCCCCCTGTACGCTGGTCATAAGCTGCTCGTAACAGATTCCATTATTTCGTAACTTTAGTCGTTCTCCGCTATGGTGTATTCTGACACTCTGATTACATGATAACAGCCGGAAAATATCTGCTGTTTCAATGCCCAGAACATTGCAAACCAAAATCAGCGTTTCTATTGATGGAGAAACATTTCCCCTTTCTATCTGACTGAGCATACTCACCGAGATACCGGCTTTTTGTGCGATATCACTCTGATTCCTGCCGGTTTTCTCTCTGTAAGTTTTAAGTATTTTACCCAATCGGGGCATAACATCTTTTAGCAATACTGTATCCATTACAGTAATTATAAATTTTGCATCAAATGAAATCAAAGATTTTTTAAAAATTGCATAAATTCAGAAACTATTTTCATTATAATAGTAAAAATGCAGATTTCCTGAATGAATTCGTACTAATATTGAATCAAATGGTTAGATTTACTATAAATGGAATCTGATATGGAAAATCCCAACATAAATGAAGAAGCGAATCTTGATGAACTTGAAGATTTGAATCTTAATATTGAAGACATAGATAACCTGAAAAACCTCACAGCCCGTCGGGTAATAGAGATAGTCAGCGGTGATATTGTTGATCATATTCAGGATGATGAATATCTTCTTGATTCTATTGGCAAAAAGCCAGGAACATATTATCGGGATCTGATATTGGCTCTTATTCAGATCAGATTACCTGAAGATGAAGCGAAACGGGACTGGAAGGAAGTTTTAAAACACAAGTATCTTTTAAGTGAGAAGCTTGGTCGCAACGTCGGAATACATGTTGCCACCCTGGATTATTATACAAATATCAAAAAAAAGGTTACTAATCCAAAAATAATAAGCACTCATGAGTACCTTGATACTGCCAGCAGGGCTATAACTGATGATCTGACCAAAGCATACAATCGTCATTTTTTTGAAGATGAATTCAGGAGGTTGTTTCTTAATGCGAGGACAACCGGTAAAATTTTTTCATTGATCATGCTTGATCTGGACCATTTTAAAATTTATAATGATCTGAATGGACATATTCAGGGTGATATTGCGCTTATAGAAGTGGTCCGTATTCTTCATGCAGTCTGCAGTAAAGATGATACGGTCTGCAGGTATGGTGGAGAAGAATTTACGGTTTTATTGCAGTCTCAACCACTGAATCTGGCGCTTAAAACGGCTGAAAACATTAAACAGGCACTTTTTGATTATAGATTTGTAAACGAACAGTCTCTGCCGTGCGGCCGTCTTTCTGCATCGCTGGGAGTAACTTCGTACCGTGATGATGTTACTTCACCGCAGGACATGCTGGAAGAAGCGGATGTTGCTTTGTACAGAGCCAAAAACAGTGGAAGAAATCGTGTTAAAGCCTTTTTAAGCGATCAGATAATATGAAAATTGATTCATTCATTAATGGCAATACAAGGGTTGTCTGTCTTATTGGTAATCCTGTAAAGCATTCCTTGTCTCCACAGATACATAATCATGCGTTCAGGTATCTGGACCTTCCTTTTGTTTACATCCCGTTATCAGTGCATCCGTCATTACTGCATTCGGTTATACATACCATGCGGGCATGTTCTTTTGCAGGTGCGAATGTGACTATTCCGCATAAAAGCTCTGTTATTTATTACTGTGATGAGCTTTCATATCTGTCGCAACATACCGGAACTGTTAACACGCTGTATTTCAGAGATAACAGACTCTGTGGTACAACAACTGATCCGCAGGGATTTTACAGAGCATTATCATGGATGGGTCATGATCTGGAAGGCAGTAATGTAGTAATACTTGGTAATGGCGGTACAGCCCGTACTTTAGGAATAGCATTGTCCCTCGAAAACAAAATAAGTTCTCTTGTAATTTGCGGAAGGAACCCGGATCGTATTTCTTCACTTGCTTCACACATTACAACTATCACCGGTCGTCTGGTTGACTACTGTTCACTGAAAGATTCAAAACTGAGAGACATACTCAACGACTGCAACCTTCTTGTTAACTGTACAAGTGCAGGAATGTATCCTGATACGGAAAAAGCTCCTCTTGCGGCAGATTATTTTCACAAACGCATGACTGTTTTTGATGTGATTTACAACCCAATAGAAACCCGGTTTCTTGCTGAAGCAAGGCGGGCGGGATGCAAAACACAAAATGGTTTACGGATGCTTTTGTACCAGGGATTGAGTTCGTTTAAACTCTGGACTGGTATTGATGTTCCCGAGGAGATATATGATATTGATACTTTATCAGAGATGATCAGATAGTTGGAGCTTGATATGAAATGGAAAGTTCAGCCCTCCCGTTTATCCGGATCGATTACGATACCTCCGTCAAAATCCCATACGATAAGGGCATTGTTGATAGCATCACTTGCTGAAGGCAGATCTGTCATACACAAACCACTTCTTAAGGGTGATGGGGGCTCGGCGCTTGAAGCAGCGAAGGCACTGGGTGCGCAAACAGAATTGAATAATGATGACCTGATTATCACTGGTATAGGGAACGATTTTGATGCCGGTGATGATTTTTTTAATATGGGAAATTCAGGAACCGGAACAAATCTTTTTGCATCAGCTGCTGCGCTTGGTACAAGAATGAGAAGGTTTGACGGAGACGATTCATTACGATCGCGTCCGTTTCGTACAATTCTTGAATCACTGAAAAATCTGGGAGCAACATATACAACTGATAATAAGCAGTCAGATTTGCCATTTACGATTCAGGGTCCGTTACGTGGTGGAAAAACCCGTATAAACGGGATTTCATCACAATACGTATCGAGTCTTTTACTCACCTGTCCACTTATCAGAGGAGCTGACTCTGAGTTTACAGTTTATAACCTACACGAAAAACCATATATCGAACTTACACTCTGGTGGCTTGACAAACAGTGTATATGTTATGAGTGTTCTTCCGATTACAGCCGATTTTATGTCCGGGCAAATCAATGTTACAAGCCTTTTGACATGGCAGTTCCATCCGATTTTTCATCTGCAACATTTGCAGCAGTTGGCGCAGCCATTACAAACAGTTCATCAGTTAAACTGAAAGGACTTGACTTTACAGACCCGCAGGGTGACAAGGGAGTATTTGAAATTCTTGAAAATTCAGGAGCCAAAATCGAAAAGGAACCTGATGGTGTAAATGTTTCCGGAAACAGGCAATTAAAGGGCAATGTGATTGATCTTAACAGTATGCCTGATGCGCTTCCGGCAATATCAGTTCTGGCTTGTTGTTCACAGGGTGAAACCCGTATCATAAATACCGGTCATGCCCGGATAAAGGAAACCGACAGGATCTCTGTTATGCAAAAAGAACTGTCAAGAATGGGAGCCGATATTCATGAAACTGATGACGGACTTCTGATTCGCCAGAGTAAACTTCATGGTGCGAATGTCCACGGGCATCATGACCACAGGGTAGTAATGGCTCTTGCTTTGGCAGGTATGGTTGCAGAAGGAGAAACAGTAATTGACACAACTGAAGCTGCACAGGTAACTTATCCCGGTTTTGTTGAAGATTTTGGAGCTATTGGAGCAAATATAGAAACTATTGGATCATAATGAAAATTACAGTCAATTTAAAAGAGCGCTCATACGATATCAATATTGAGCATGGTTTGAGGTTTCGATTTACGGATCTTGTTAAATCCGCTTTCCCGGACACAAGTTTTGCTATTGTCACAAATACCACTATAGCAGAACTCTACAAGGAGCTTATTAACTCCTGGAGTTCAGAACTTGACTGCCCGATACATGTTGTACCTGATGGCGAAGTATATAAAACAATTGAGACCTGGAACGGGATTCTCGATTTTCTTCTGGATTCGGGTCTGGATCGATCGAGTAAAGTTATCGCTTTGGGAGGTGGAGTTGTTGGTGATATGACCGGATTTGCAGCTTCAACATTTCTCAGAGGAGTAGGTTTTATTCAGGTACCAACAACGCTTCTTGCCATGGTAGATTCGAGTGTCGGGGGTAAAACCGGAGTTGATCACGCTACAGGAAAAAATCTTATTGGTGCATTTCATCAACCTGAACTGGTAATTATTGATACCGGATTTCTGGACACATTATCAGACCGTGATTTCCTGAGTGGATATGCAGAGCTTTTCAAATATGCTCTCATAGGCGGTCGTGACATGTTTGATTTTGTATATGCCAATCATGATGCAATGGTTGCAAAGGAAAGGGACAAGCTTCTTGAAGGAATATATCGGAGTGTTTCAATAAAAGCAAGAGTAGTAGAGCAGGATGAACATGAAACATCAGGTCTACGTGCCTTGCTTAATTTCGGTCATACATTTGCACATAGTATCGAAAAGTATTTTAATTTCGAATCTGTATTGCACGGTGAAGCTGTATTATGGGGTATCCACTGTGCGTATGAAATGGGTAAACTGACCGATACTGTTTCATCCGGCGATTGTTCCCTTTTCGAGGAACTTTTATCCCGTATGCCTTTACCGAAATTGCCACAGAAAGTTGATCCTGGAAAAATTCTCGGTTTTATGTACAAAGACAAGAAAGTTCTGTCTGGAAAATTAAGATTTGTACTGCCAACCGATCCGGGATTTTCAAAGGTTTCAACCGATATTTCTGAAAAGCAGGTTCTGGCTACTCTTGAAAGAGTTTTTCCGTAAATGTAACATTTTTTTTGATAACAGCGTTTCATTATCAGAGTCAAAAAGTTTGTTTTTAAATAATCTTGAATAAGGCAATTGTGAAAGAGCGGGAATTTAAAGCACTTTATAATGATTTTGGTCGCAAATTATACAATTTCATATTGTGGCTGACTCAAAACCGGTCTGCAAGTGATGACATCCTTCAAAATGTTTTCATCAAGGTATGGAATTGTTACAAAGCGCCATCAAACAGTGACGAGCAGCAGAAATGGCTTTTTGCTATTGCACGTAATGCCAGTCTTGATTATTTCAGGAAAACAGCCCGTATTTCACGTACTTGTACAAGATTCAGGCAAGAGTATTATAGTCCGGCCATAGATCCTGATGCGAGTTTTACCTGGCAGGAATTAGGAAATCTTGAGGAAAAAGAACAGAGTATATTGTACTTACACATAAAAATCGGATATACTTATAAGGAGATTGCAGACATACTTTCATTAAATGAAAGTCAGGTACGCGTTAAAGCCTTCAGGGCATTAAAAAAGCTTCGCAATTGCCTGGAAAAGAAGGAAATATGAAAACACAAGATTATATGAATCATCCATCAGAAGATTCACTGATCAGTTGTGCATTGCTTGAAAGAGATGAAGAAATTTCAGAACACCTTTTTCAGTGCGAGTCCTGCAGTGAATTTGTTGAAGATATCCGTACGATTTGCAGTGATATTTCTTCTATAGAAGATGAGGATATTCCGTTATCTCTTCAGAAAAAAATCTACCATATTACTAAAAAAAGGGCAAAACATTACAGATTTCTTAATTTTATTCAGACCTGGTATCGTAATCCGGTTGTAATTGGCATGATAGCTGTTTTTGCCGTCCTTTTTTCATTTTTCTTTTATATTTTTTTTCTTTGATTTCTATTTTAAACCAGATATTTTATTGAAGTCTTAACCAGAAAATTCTGATCAAGACTTCATGAATACAACTCTTGAATCAAGGTTTACCAAAAAGAAGCTGCAATCAGGTACAATTACAGTACGATTTACAAAACTCTCCATGAGGACATGCCGGTATCGCTTCCGGCGCGTTCCTGATTTGCAGCGGGACCAAGACAAATCCAAACCAGAAAATTGACTATGAAACCAGTTTTATCAATTCTGCTCTCATTTGTTTCTGCATTATCTGTTTTTTGTGTACAAAAAGGATCGTCTTCCGAAAAGCATTTTAAAAACAGCTATGAAGAAGCTGTTCCAGATACCTTTGTTATTGCTTTTTACAATGTAGAAAATCTTTTCGATCTGAACCTGGACGGAACAGAGTATCAGGAGTATAAAGTTGGTTTTTCGAACTGGGACAGTATTATGCAGAAGCAGAAACTTGCCAATATTGCAGATGTTATTTCAGCCGCTGGTGCGCATATAGTAACACTTTGTGAGATTGAAAACAAAAACGCATTATCTGACCTGATTGTAAAATTGAAAGAAAATAATATCCACTATCCACACAGTGCCATAGCTGATACTCCGTTTACTACTGTAACATGTCCTGCGGTTATTTCAAAATTTCCTGTAAAAGAGGTCAGGACCTTTCCTGTCAAATTATCCGATAAAGCAGTTTCCAGAAACATACTTGAAGCAGACATAACAATAGATACAACTGTCCTGAAACTTTTTGTCAACCACTGGCCATCAAAGCATCATCCGGAATCCTGGAGACTCGAAACAGCAAAGATATTGCTCTCACGGATACAGCAGCTGCCATCAGGAACAGATTACATAATTCTTGGGGACCTGAACAGTGATTATGATGAATATGTCAAATTAAAGACAATGGGTATGGATAATACTGATGGTTTAACCGGTATCAATCATGTACTTAAAACACTGAATCCTGAAAAAACAGCTAAACCATTATTATTTACAGAAAATGATTTTCAGTGTTTTCCAGGTGTTTTTCATTATAACCTGTGGCTCGAATTACCGTATTATGAACGCATGAGTCATTTCTACAAAGGAAACAGACAAACTCCTGATAATGTTCTTCTCCCCCGTTCCATGTATGATTCTACCGGTATCTCTTACTGTGACAACAGCTTTGAAGTTTTTACATGGAATGGGAAATTGCTTAAACACAAAAGGCCGTTTCGCTGGGAATTCAGATGGCAGAAAAATGGGAAGAGACATGTCGGGAACGGTTTTTCCGACCATCTTCCGATTCTTGCCCGCTTTAAAAAGGGTAAGTTTACTCCTGATACTTGCGGGAAACAGCAACACTATCCTGTATCATCATTGCCGTTATCCGGTGATATAATCGATTTCGAGTTAACAGATGAAGGTCTGGTTGCATGTAATAACAGTGTCGAGATTTTAAGGGATACGGTTAACCCCTCTGAAGGCAAATACTGTCTTGCTATCAGACAGAGACCGGTTTCATCAAACATAACCATTGCCCGCAAGGTTTTTCAACTCAAAAAAACAGGTGTCAGTAATATCTCATTTGATTTTCTGGGAAGTGGCAAGATCTCTTTCAGAACAAGGGAAGCCGGAAAAAAGTGGGTTTATTTCAATAGTCCTGAGTTTACAGAATCCAAATCGGCACGATACAAAGAATTTAATATCCCCGAATGGAAACGTATAAATCTCAGGTGCGAAAACATTCAGAGTAAAGATATGGAATTTGAGATCCGTTCAGGTAAGGGTTATCCTGTTCATATTTACCTGGACAATATTAAATACTGAGCCACAATCAATTATGTTTACTAATTCTGTTGGGACGAGATACTGCTTTCCATACGCCCCCAGACTCAATGCTTCAGAGCTACACTGCATTATCGCGGGGGTCGTATGCGCACGGCGTACATGATATCTTTAATCTTGTATAATGAACTCGAAAAAATTGCCACCGGAACGAGAGGTGTGGTGTGCCGTTTTGGTTGTTTTTTCATGCAGAATTCAACAAAAGGCGAAAACAGGTTTCAAAAAGTTACTGACATCTTTTCCCAAAATTAGCAGTATGCTTAAAATCCATTATGTATTTTTCTTTTACACCAAAATTCTCCTTTTTAATTATTTAAACACCTATCCGTATTGGTTTATCGTTTTTTGACCCGATTCGGACAGTCTAAGGATTTTTATGAAAACTACTACTGTTGATAATGTTGAACTTCAGCTCTCCCATCCTCTTGAAACCCAGGTGAAATGGATCGGGCAGCAAGAGCCTTTACATCAGCTTCTTGCCTGCTGGCTTGTTATTTCCGAGTCTGATCTGGCACTTACACCACGAATAATTGGTCATCCTGGAATTGGCAAAACAACGCTTGCCATTGCTGCAGCGCAGAATAGAGAACAGGATGTATATATAATGCAGTGTACTTCTGATACCCGTCCTGAAGACCTTCTGGTGACACCGGTACTGTCGCAAAGCGGAAAAATTTCTTATCATGCCAGTCCATTGTTGACTGCTGTTATTACTGGCGGCATAGCGGTTCTTGACGAAGGGAACAGAATGTCCGAAAAATCATGGGCTTCACTGGCAGGTCTCTTTGATAACCGAAGAACTGTTGAATCTGTTGTTGCAGGTATAACCATTACTGCGCACAAGGAGTTCAGGGCTGCAGTTACAATGAACGAAGATTCCTCTACATTTGAAATACCGGATTATATTATGTCACGTCTTCAGCCAGGAATTCAGATCCCTTTTCCCAAACGACAGGATGAGCTCAAGATTCTCTCCTACAACATACCATTTTCTTCAGAAGAGATTCTGGAGATGTGTGTCGGTTTTCTTCAGAAATCCCACGATCTTGATCTCCCCTATTCGGTTCGTGATGGAATAAATGCGGTCAGATATATGTTGAAGCTTCAAAAAAGCGGTCAATCAAAAGACAATGAAAAACTCTTTGAAAAAGCGATCAGTCAGATTCTTGGTGAAGAAGCTCTTGATCTGGAAAGTCTGGCTGCACGAAGGAAACACTCGGGAGAACATATGCCTTCAATGAACCTTGGTGATTTTTTCTTTACCGATGATGACCTGCTCAATCCTGATGATGACTATGAAGACGGGGAAGTTGATCTGTGAAAATATCTGAGCAACTTACTCTTATACCTTATTTTCATGGAAAACTTGTATTCGCCCGTCAAGTCAGGAATCTGTGTCTTCAAAACAGATATGACTGTATTGCTGTAGACATTCCCGGCATTTTTGAAACTGATATCAGGGCAGCTGTTGAAAATCTTCCGATAATCAGTGCTCTTGTTGCGAAAGACAGTGACAAAATGGTGTATTACTGTCCGATTGACCCTTGCGATGCAGCCATAGAAGCAGTCCGTCAGGGTTTACAGAACCACTTACCGGTATTTTGCATTGGTTCGCCTTTTCTCAAGGAACCATCACTGCTTCATTCGCTTCCTGATGAATACGCGGCAACAAAAACAGGATTTGAAGCTTATAATACTCTGTGTCTCAAGGTTATTGGTAATGCTGAAAGCGGCAGTAATGAAGATCTTGAGGGGCAGTATTGTGCACACAGGATTCATCAGTTGCGTTCCAGGTTTAACAACATCCTTGTTCTGGTACATTTCAGTAAATATGTTCGGACAGTTTATCATTTCAAACAGGAAAAAACTTACAATCTAAGCTTTCCTGAAAACAATGATTATAGTATACATAAATTTATAATTAACCCGGATCATCTCTATTTTGCTCTGGGAGAGTTACCGTTTATTACGGGAAAATATGAAAAAGAAAGATACGACATCTTTTCTGATCCATTTGACATTATAGACACTGTAAAGGATCTCTTTCGCGAAACCAGGGATGAGTACAGTGAACAGGATGAGATACTTGAGCTTTCACCGGTAAGAATACAGACAGCACTCACCTATTTGCGTAATCTTACAATCATGACCGAACGTTTCATTCCATCACTGTTTGATATAGTTGAAGCTGCCAAGGGGGTTGGAGGAAACTCATTTGCTGTACGAATTCTGAAAAGTGCAAAATACTATCCATATATTCCGTTTGAAAAACGTTCCGAAATACTTGGAATCGGAATAGACAGAGTCTCATCACAATCACTTGGCGGTGTGTTTGAAGCAGTTAATCTTTTCCGTGATTTCAAAATGGCCTGGCGTACGATTTCAATCAAACCGGACCCGGTGTTGAACTCAAAAAAACAGTACAAGTTCTCCTGGAATCCATTCAGTATGTGTTCACATGTACCTGAAGACATAAGGATAGAGCGGTTTAACAGTTATGTGCGGAAAAAAGCAGTAAAGATACTGGTTGAAGATTATATAAAATCGGAAAAATTCAGTACTTCAGTAAAAGACGGTATTGATATCAGGGAAACGCTTCGAAACTGGCATACAGGGGGTATTTATGTCAAGGAGATACCTCCTTCACGGGGAAAAGTGGATACTGTAATTATAATTTTTGACCAGAATCATGATGAAAAATATCCTCATTGTACAACCTGGTATGCGGAACACGAAAACGAATCAACTTTAAGTTTTTATGCTACTGATCCTTATGAAAATTTAACCGGCCCTGGAATATCGAGATGCTACTATGGAGGCCTGGCACTTCTTTACCCACCCAGGAACACACCTGACATTTTTCATTTTACCCGTAATCTCCAGTTCCCCAACCTTGCTTCACGGCTTACCTACGGGGCGCTTCTTTTCAGCAGTGAAAAATCGGTTGCGTATATTGCACAAAAAAAACCGGACACGCAACTGAAACAGATGGCATCCAGTTTAAAAAAACATCTGGTATGGATACCTTTGAACCGGTTTTCCAACGAAACCCTTCGCCGCCTTAGACGATTCCATATCCTTAATGGTAAAATAGTAAGAAGCTGGGCAAACAGATACATTGGAGATTAGGAAGCAAGCAGGTTAAAAGGTGTATTCGGGAAAAAGAAATTTTTATAGTGTCGGAATGTTTTCTTTGATGGCAGTACTTTCTCTCCTGTTTTTATCAAAAGAATTGTTCTGCCAGAGTTTGGATTCGAGAGAAACCTTTTTTGATAATATTGAATTATCAATTCGTAATGAGTACATACATTGTACAGGCGATTCATCACCCAGGCCAATTCATATAATTTTAAAGTGGAAAAACAGTATAGACAGCCTTAACAGTTTACCCGGATATGCCAAACTTTTAAAAAGTTATTGTGAAGAAACCGGAATCAATCCTGTTGATGTTCGTGCATGTGACATACTGGAGTGGCAAAAAAGAAAATTACGAGAAAAATCTGAAAACGAAAAACTGATTCAAGAACATATAAGGCGTACAGAACTGAAAAAAAGTGACAGTGCTTTTGTTGAAAAAGAGATTTCGGGAATCAGTCGTTCAGTATTCGATTATCATGATATTCCTTTCGGAGTTTCAAAAAAATCGTTCAGATATCTTGCTGAAAGGTCCGGACTGACAAATTTAAGCGACAGAGGGCATTATATTGAATCGGATTCTGTTCCTTTGGGCAATTTTTTTTACAAGGGTGCATTTCATTTTGATACCAGTGGTAAGTATTTCAAATATGAACTGGAAAGTGAGTTATTTCCACTGGATTCACTTGATAAAAAGGTTCGTTTTATTGCAGAAGACCTGATAGCTGATTTTAGAATGAAAAGTGGTAATCCTCCGGATCATATATACGGAGTAGGCCGATTTGATATAGTGTCTGGAAGGCTTTCAATTTTGGCGATGTGGAGAACTGAAAATATTTCTGCATATATTGGACTGGCAACATATAAATACAAGTATTACGCTAAAGCGATTATTTCGAACCGATAAGAAAGAGTTTAAAACCAGACGATTTTGGTTTAATATAAATGGAAATAATTGTCATTTAAAATCTGGAAGAGTATAAATAACCCGGTGAGATCAACAATTAATCGTGCAATAATAACAAATACCGATTTTTTTTCATTTTTCCAGGGTTTTCTGGATTTCCTGGGTTTTTCACCGGATTTCCTGGTTTTATAGATAACAGTAGCCATTATTTTAAAAGCTCCAATGAATCTGCTCATTAATTCGAACTCATTTATTGTATATTAAAAGTCGGAGTCTAACAATAATGAAAGAGTTCAGGATACGCAGTTTTGCGTGGTTTGATACTATAATAATTATTATTTTGGCAACCGTTGTTGTGGCTGCGTTTCCTTTTCTGTCTTCCATCCAGCCAGGTAAGGTAGTTGTTTATAAGGATAATTCCATTATTGCAGAGTATCCGGTTACAGAAGGGCGACTTTTTGAAATAGAAGGTGCAGACGGGCCAGTTAAGATCAAGATTGAGAACAGTTCTGTGCAGGTAGTTTCTTCATCATGTGCTCATCAGGTTTGTGTAAACCATGGCAGAATTTCCCGTCCTAATTCACAAATAATATGCGTTCCGAATCACATTCTTATTACCATAAAACCAGCTGTCACATCACAACAGGATTTTGATGCAATCGCACGTTAAACATAATGAATTTATTGCCCGAAAAACGATTTGGCTTCTTGTTGCAGTAGCTTTAAACGCGCTGGAGCTTTTTGTTCCCAGAATTCCTTTTCTTCCGTGGCTTAAACCGGGCCTGGCAAACGGCATAACAATAATATGGATTATTCGATTTGGAGCTAAGGATGCGCTTCTTTATACGATTCTCAGGTCGTGGATTTCTGGTTTTTATTTTGGGTTTTCGTTTCTTACCATTATTCTGAGTATCAGTGGTGGGCTTTTTGCGACGTTCATGATGAGTGTGGCGTGGAAAACGCTTGGAAGAAGAGGAATGCTTGGAACTGTTGGAATGGGCATAATCGGAGCCGTATTTCATAATGCAGGACAGATGATTGCGGTTTACTTTGTACTGACACGTAACACATCTGTTTTTTATCAGATCCCGTTTATGGGAGCCGCATCACTTGTTTTCGGTGGTATTGTGGGCGTGATTGTACCAGTACTGTGGCGAGTATTAAATAATGGCGAAATTTCAAGAATATCAGGCATTTCTACTCCTTTGAAGGATTATTCTGCCAGAGATGTTGTGGTTTCTTTATCAATTCTTGTTTTCTGTATTTCTCTTTTTTCTGTATCGGATTACCGTATACTTCTTATGATTGCTGCCGCGGTAACAATCGTGGTATCGGTTCTGAAAAGAAACGTAAAGGAGTTTTTATATCCTTTAAAATTCTGGCCTATATTTCTTTTTATTCTTTTCATATATCTTGGTTTTTCTTACGGTAAGCGAATAGAGTACATTCCATTTCTGACTTATGAGGGAGTAAATATCGCATTTTCGCAGGTTTTGCGGGTATGGACATGGATAATGTGTGGTTTGATACTGAAGCAATTTCGGTTTAATGAGATCGTTTATTCATTTTTGGAAAAGATATACCCTTCACATACTGAAACTTTGATATCTGGTATACTTGCGCTGGAGTATTTTCCTGAAGTGATTGGTTATGCGAAAAGCAGGGAGTGTTTATCCGGGTTGAATTTTCTTAAAAGACCTTTTTGTTCATTAAATGGATTCACGGCCCGCATACAAATGTATATTTTATCGTTTCTCAGTAGCGATAATGAACAGGGATAATGGATCTGAAAAAGGTGTATTTAGCTATCAGAGCTTTTTTTTGATTAAAGAATCCTTTAAAAAAGTTTGACATAGTCGTAATAGAATTGTATTTTTAAGTCACTTCATTACAAAACAGTATTGATAGTGCAATTAAAATTTGACATTATTGGTCAGTAGCTCAGTCGGCAGAGCAAGTGGCTGTTAACCACTGGGTCGGGGGTTCAAGTCCCTCCTGACCAGCCAATATATTAAAAAGGGCTCTGAGAAATCGGAACCCTTTTTCTTATACAAAAATTCAGCAAATCCAGACTCACAACATTACTTAATGTTTTATTAAGCTCAGTCGGTCCCGACTTCATGTCGCATAGGCGTCAACTTAACTTTTTTTTCTTGGAGGACGGCGTATTACTCTTTTAAAAATTAAAGTATTCTTGTCCTCTATTATCCATTCAAATTCTTCTCCTTTTTTTATTCCTAATGCTT